>JAEEGL017121792.1_pt1 | contig 49797 bp, 40 predicted proteins | sample 9134231 | NCBI WGS metagenome assembly JAEEGL01 (sample SAMN16246548, study PRJNA631951) | gut metagenome | biome: gut microbiome; feature: rumen; material: fiber-attached | host: Bos | place: Iran: Karaj | collected 2018-10 | reverse complement strand
GGCACCGGCTACCTCGCCCAGGCGCCGGCGACGGGAACGCTCGCAGTCACCGTTCCCGTTGAGGATGGGGATACTGCGCCGGAAATCGGCCGCTATCCGATTGTCGTCTTCGACGACGCGCGCGGACTTCTCGATGGTTGGTCGGCAACGCTCAATGGCCGGACTTCCGCGGAACTTCCCCCGGAAGGACTTGTCGCAAGCCGGCAGTTCCGCGCCTACGCAGTCGTTCGTGATTCCCGCGGATTCTGGCTTGATGTCGCCAAGTATTCCGGCCCGACTGTCATGGTCATGCGGTAGTGGGCTTGGCACGTTAGGATTGGAATGAAAGGTTGCGGACATCTGACACTTGCAATTGCGCTTGCAGCCGCCTCGGCGGCCGCCGCGCGAATCGCGGTCGTCGGCCCTGGCGGGGGTGGCGACATTGAGTGCGTTCTCGCCAGCCGCCACGACCCTTCGCGCATCTTCGCCGGATGCGATGTCGGCGGCTTCTACTTCTCCTCAGATTTCGGCCGACATTGGGAGATACGCAATGTCGGGCTGGGAAGTCCCGGAGTCCAGACCATCGCCGAGCATCCGAAAAATCCCAACCGCCTCGCAATTGGCGGCCACGCCGGGATCCTCCTCTCCGACGACCTCGGCCTCAACTGGCACCAGGCAACGAACGGCCTCCCAGCGCCATCGCCAGAAGGGCATTCCCTGCCGGTTGTGAAGATTCTTTGGGGCGAGACGAATCCACGGCGCCTCTATGCGGCGACGGGCATCCCGCACGACGGTGCGGAACGCAGCCGTGCCGCCGGGACGCGCGGCCACATCTATCGCTCCGACGATGGCGGTGAGTCGTGGAAAATGGTCGTCGCGGAGGACGAACCACTGATTGCGGAAAGACCAACGCAAATATTCGATTTGATATTTGCGGACAATTGCGAACAATCCCTCCTCGCGCTCACTTCGCGCGGACTGTTCCGCTCCGCCGATGCCGGTGAACACTGGCGGAAAGTCGGAGCGGGACTGCCACCGGGCGCCTTAGCCAGAGGACTGGCGCGTGCGCCGTCGCATCCAATGCGCCTCTATCTGGCGCTACGCGAAAAAGACCCGGCGCCGTTTCCCCGGGAGGCGTCCGTCTGGCGCAGCGACGACGGCGGCGAAACATGGGAAAAGACCTCGCCCCTGCCAGAGCGCCACCGCATGAGCGACGGGCGCGAGGTCATGGACTCCTGGGGCCGGATGAACTTGGCCGTTGCGCCGGACGACCCCGACGACGTCTGGCTTACCGGGCCATGGTTTCGCGAAGGTCTCTGCCGGAGCCGAGATGGCGGCGCAACCTGGACGGAGGCGCTGCGGGAAGTCCCGCGCGGCTGGGTGAACGACTTCTGGTGGTGCCCCGCTGTCTCGCTTTCGGTTTCGGCCTCTTTCCCCTCGAATATTGCTTTCGGCACGATGAGCGGCGTCTATGTCTCCGGCGACGGCGGCGAAACATGGGCCCAGCGCTACACGGCGGGGATACGCGGGACGGAGCCCGCGAATCAGGACATGGGACAGCAAGCGGACAACAGCAAGGGGGAGGGCGAGCCGTTCTCGCCCCGAAAGGCCGCCGGAACGGGGCTGGAAACGCTTTGCGTCTCGGAGCTGCTGCCAGACCGTTTCGCGACGAACCGCCTTTGGGCGGCCTTCTACGACGTGGGGCTGATGGTCACGGACGACGCGGGGAAGACATGGGAACGCCGAATGGGCGGCATCCCGGGAAACCTTAGCGGCATCTGCTGGACCGTCGCGCAGTCGCCCAGCGAACCAGAACACCTGTGGGGTGTTTTTGGCACTTGGGCGGGCGGCGGGCGCGGTGTCCCGGCGGAGAGCGCAGACGGCGGCCGTAGCTGGCGGCTCCTCAATGGCGCAATCGGCTGGACAAACGGCATAGCCCGCAATCTCCGGGTGCTGTCGCCGACAGCGCCATACGCGCTTGCGGTCGTGCGCGACGGTCTCGGCCTCTACTTTGGCGAGGACGGCGGCCGACGCTGGCGCGCGGCCAGTACAAATTTCCTGCCGGATGCCCGGCGCGTCTCGGCGCTCGCCTTTGCGGATGGAGCGCTCTATGCGGGAACGCGCGGCGGCGCTGACGCGCCGCCGCGCCTCTGGCGCAGCAAGGATCGCGGCGGGACATGGGAGATGCTGGGGGTGTTTTATGGCGAGGGGACAACAAGCGGACGACAGCCAGGAGGCGCAGTAACCTCAATAGCCGTTGAAAAGCGCCGCATTGCAGTGGCGGTGCGTTGCACAGGGCCGGATGGCGGATGCTGGGTTTCCGACGACGGCGGCGCGACATGGCGCCTTGCCTACCGCGAGGAGCCATGGAACGACCTCAACGCCGTGGCCCTTGGCGGCGGGCGCATCGTTCTCGCCTCGCGCAGCGCCCGCTGGCACGACCCCGGCTTCGGAGGACTCGGCCTTCTCTCTTCCTCCAACGGCGGCGCGACCTGGGAGCGCCATGCCGGAGGCGGCCTCGACCATCCCGAAGTCATGTCCCTCACCGCCGACCCATTTGTTCCGGATCGTTTCTGGTTCGGCACGTGGGGCAATGCCGCCGGAATGATATCCTTCCAAAAATGTCCACAGTAATCCACATCGTCGATTCTGCCGCAGCAGGCGGGCCGATCAAGCCGGTGAACGGCGTGGGGCAGCCGCCGATGGTCGGCGCCATGAACGGCTGGTCGATGCTGCACTTCCTCAAGGAGGCCGGCATCCCCTTTTCGCGCCTCCACGACGTGGGAGGCCGTCTCGGCGGCGGCATGTTCGTAGATGTCCCGAATCTCTTCCCCGACTTCGCCGCCGACGAGACAGATCCGGCGAACTACCGTTTTGCCTACACCGATTCGCTTCTGCTGGCGCTGGCGGAAAATGGCGTTGAACCCTTCTTCCGCCTTGGCGTGACCATTGAGAACTGGGTGCAGTGGGGGTTGCCGCCGCTCCGCGCCGTGCCGCCCCCTGACTTCGCCAAGTGGGCGCGCATCTGCGAGCATGTCATCAGGCACTACACGGAGGGCTGGGCCAATGGCCATCGACTGGAAATAAGCCACTGGGAAATATGGAACGAGCCTGACAGCCGCATCGCGCCAGAGGAGAACGAAATGTGGCGCGGAACCTTCGCCGACTACTGCCGCCTCTACGATGTCGCGTCAAAACATCTCAAGGCCGCCTTCCCGCATCTGAAAATCGGCGGCTACGCCGGGTGTGGCGTCGGCATGGCCTTCTGGAAAGATTATTCAGAGCGCGGGGAACACCACCTGAAGTGCTTCCACGAGTTCCTGCGTTTCATATGCGAACATGGCTGCCCGCTTGACTTCCTTTCCTTCCACAGCTATTCCGGCGTGGACGAACTGGCGCAGCAGATAGGCTATGTCCGCGAACACCTCGACAATGCCGGACTCGCGGGCGTCGAGACATGCCTGGACGAATGGCTCCCGAAGCCGAGGCATGACAAGCTCGGCACCGCTCAACAGGCGGCGGAGATAGCCGCCGCGCTTTTGCTTTTCCAGAACGGGCCGCTTGACTCAGCGGCAATCTACGATGCGAGGTGCGGCCTTGGCGATTATTCCCCGCTCTTCAACCCGCTCACCTACCAGCCGCACAAGGCATACTGGGCGTTTATGGCCTTCAACGAGCTGCGCAAGCGAGGAACGGCGGTGAAGATCCGCGAGTGCGGCGCTCCGCGCTCGCCCTCGCGGCATGACGAGGGCAGGGCGGTCTATGCTGCCGCCGCGAGGGACAAGGGCGGGTCGCTGGCCTTGATGCTCGCCAACCCCGGTGGCGAGGAGGTGCCCTTTGCGCTGGGGGATGCGGGGGACAGCAAGCGGACAACAGCAAGTGGGGAAGACAACAAGCGGACAACAGCAAGTGGGGAAGGGCGGATGATGGCAGAGTGGGGCGAGTGGACGATGACAGGGGAATGCCGAATCACGGACGAAAAACGCACATGGGAGGGGGTGCCGCTGCCTGACGCCTTGCCGCCACATTCTTTCCTCGTAGCCTTCTTCCAAGACAACTGACTGCGGCGCCGGTTGGTAGCAGTTGCATCTGCAGTTGGGATGAAGTATCATTGACAACATGCAAAAACTAAGTGAAGACAACTTCGGCGCTTCGCTTCAGGCGCAAATCGACGCCGCGGCGGCCGCCGGTGGCGGGCGCGTATCAGTGCCGGCTGGCGTTCACCGCTGCGGGACGCTCTATCTGCGAAGCGGCGTGGAGCTGCACCTCGAGGAAGGGGCGGTCATCGAGGGCGGCTCGCGCCCCGAGGACTATGACGACGCCATCCCGCTGGACATGGTCTATCGCTACGGCGACGCGAACAGTTCGCCTACGGTTACGCGCAAGGCACTGATCTTCGCGGAGAACGCCGAGGATGTAGCCATCACAGGGACGGGGACAATCCGCATCGACGGCCCCGCCTTCTTCGACCAGACATCCTCGCTCTGGGGCTACTGGTGGGCGAAGCCGCCGCATCCGCGCCCCCGCACCGTCGTGATGCGCGGCTGCCGCCGCATCCGCTTCGAGGGCGTAACATTCAAGGATTGCCCGCTCTGGACAATGTGGCTGCGCCTTTGCGAGGACATCGACATTTCGCGCATACGCATCGAGGCCGAGCAGAAGATGATCAACAGCGACGGCATCGACTTCGACGGCTGCCGCCACGTGCGCGTCCGCGACTCCTACTTCAAGACGGGTGACGACTGCCTTGTGCTTCGCTCAATACGCTACGGGTACCCCGGCGAGGCGGAGGTCGTCACGGAGGATGTCGTAGTGACGAACTGCGCCCTCGACAGCTTCTGCCAGGGTGTGAGGATTGGCTGCCCGTCCGACGACACGGTCCGCAACGCGACATTCCGCGACATCACCTTCAAGGGCAACAACGCCATTCTCTCCAGACAGCCGCACATCTATCTCAACGAAGGTGACAACGGCTACCTCAAGACGGAGGGGATACTCTTCGAGAACTGGAAGATCGACTGCTACGGGCACCCGGTGGAACTCCTCGTAGAGCCGGGGATTGTGTTGCGCGACTTCGGCCACATGACCTTCAGGAATATAGAGACAAAGGCGAAGCAGTCCTTTGTAGTCAAGGGGAACGACCAGACACCGCTGCGCGGCATCGTGTTCGAGGACGTCCGGGGAACAGTCGAGGCGGAAGAAGCCTTTGAGGTTGAGAACGCGCCAGGGCTGGAGTTCAGGGATGTCGTAATCACAAGGCAAGACTACCAATGACAAAGGCAATTCTCCTTCTCTTCGCAACGGGTTTAAGCTGGGTCTCCGTTGGCGCAGCCGTCGGGCACGTAGAGCGGCGCGGCTACAATCTTGTCCGCTACCAGATCCTTCTGTGCATCGTGTGCGTCGTGTTCGGCCTGGCTGGATGGGCGGCCGCGCCGACGGCCTTTCTGCCGCAGGACGGCGCGCCCGCGCTGACATGGACGCTTGTAATAGCGGCGACGCTGCTGTGCGGCGTTTTCAACTACCTGATGAACATGATGATGGGCAGGGCGATGAAGAGCGGGCCGAACGCCATCGTCTGGGCGATCATACAGTCTGGGCTGATCTACCCATTCCTCATGGGGTGGCTTGTATTCGGCGTGCCGATGGGGATTGGCCGGTTCTGCGGGATTACGCTAATCGTGGCAAGCGTTTTTTTGTATGCCTTTAGGGGGGAACAGGGAACGGGGAACAGGGAACGGGGAATGGGGAAATGTGGAAATGTGAAAGTGTGGAAACAGCCAACAGCCAATGTGGAAATGAGGGAATGGGGAACGGGGAACAGGGAACGGGGAAATGTGGAAATGTGAAAGTGTGGAAACAGCCAACAGCCAATGTGGAAATGAGGGAATGGGGAACGGGGAACAGGGAACGGAGAGTTGGGGGAGCGGACAATTGCAAGGAGGGGCGGGCGGAGAGCGTGCAGATGCGCCTGTGGTTGCCGGCGGCTTTGCTGGGAATGCTATTTTGCGGGATCAACCAGTGCGCCGCCAATTTGCCGTCGTATCTTGAGAAAGGGAGCGACTTCTCCGGCACCTTCCGCACCTTCGCCATTTATTTCGGGCTGCTGATGGCGGCGCTGGCGCACTTGGCGATTCAGCGGATGCGGGGCCAGCGCGCCGAACCGATGCGGCAAGGCGAACTTCGTTCGCTTGCCGCATGGGCCATAGGCGTGGGGCTAGTATCGTTCCTGACGAGCAAGTATCTCGCTTTCCCCGGCCTGGACACCCTTGAGCGTCTTGGCGCAGGGTCGATGGGTTATCCGGTGATGGTCGCAGCCTGCATTATAGGCTTCTTCCCATACGGACTAATCGTCCTGCGCGAACGCATCAACGTGCGCCAGGCGATAGGCGCCGTCCTTGGACTCGCCGGCATCCTGCTAGGCTGCCTGGCGTGAGTTGGGAATATAAAGGCTAGCGCTCGACGCGCATCGGGTTTTCGAGGAAGTCGCGGTAGGCGAGGCGAAGGCCCTCCTCAAGGGAGGTCTTCGGCTTCCAGCCCAGGGCCATTGCGCGGGAGATGTCGAGCAGCTTACGCGGGGTTCCGTTGGGGCGGGAGGTGTCCCAGAGGATTTCACCTTCGTAGCCGACGGTCTTCGCAACGAGGTGGGAAAGGGCCTTGATCGTGATTTCGTGGCCGGACCCGCCGTTGACGGGGTCGTCGCCATGGTATTTCTCCATGATCTTCAGGCAGAGTTCGGCGAGGTCATCGACGTAGAGGAACTCGCGGAGCGGCGAGCCGTCGCCCCAGCATGTGACCGATGGCGCGCCGGCAACCTTGGCCTCGTGGAAGCGCCTGATGAGCGCCGGAAGGACGTGGCTGTGCTCGGGGTGGTAGTTGTCGTTAGGCCCGTAGAGGTTCGTGGGCATGACCGAGGCGAAGTCGGTGCCATACTGGCGGTTCAGGTAGGCGCAGTACTTGAGGCCGGCGATCTTGGCCAGGGCGTAGCCCTCGTTGGTCGGCTCAAGGGCGCTCGTAAGCAGGCAGTTCTCCGGCATCGGCTGCGGGGCGAACTTGGGGTAGATGCACGACGAGCCCAGGAAGAGAAGCCGCTTGCAGCCGTTCTTCCAGGCGGCGTGGATGGCGTTCATCTCGAGGATGGCGTTGTCGTAGAGGAAGTCGGCGGGCGCGGCCGAGTTGGCGGCGATGCCGCCCACCTTGGAGGCCGCGAGGAAGACGTAGTCGGGCCGCTCCGCCTCGAAGAAGGCGTTGGTCGCCGCCTGGTTGCGCAGGTCGAGTTCGGCATGGGGCCGCACCACGATGTTCTCAAAGCCCTGGCGCTTCAAAGCCCTGATGATTGCCGAACCCACCATGCCGCGGTGGCCAGCGACGAAGATTTTCGCGTTTTTTTCCATTTGCCTGTTCCTTCTAAAATTGAGGGTAATAATTCTAGCATACGGTGCGCCGGAACGGAATAGACGCAATTGACATTTTATAGCACGATATTGACTTGCCTTTTTTCGCAGGGTTTGGCAGACTGTTGGCATGAAAACTGGGCATAATGCGAATTCGGCATCGCGGCGGCTGCTATGCACCCCGGACGATTTTGCGCGGACATCCCTCCTGCATGTGCAGGAGATAGGGGAGCTGGCGCCAACAGGCCCCAACGAGAGCGGCCGCGCCAGCCTGGGGTCGTTCCTGTTCCTTTTCGTGGAGGAGGGGAAGGGGACGATCCACGAGGGCGGAGAGGCGCACCCGTTGCGGGCTGGGGAGTGCGCGTTGCTGGACTGCCATCGCGGCTACGGCCATGCGGCGCAGGCGCCATGGCGCTTACTCTGGATTCACTTCGACGGGCCGACGGCGGCGGCGCTCCACGCCCGCTGGCGCGAAGGTGCTGGCGGGCCGGTGGTGCGCGCCACGTCGCCAGAACGCTACCGTGCGCTCTGGCAGACGGTCTGGGACGCCGCTTCTGCGGCAGGCCCCGTTGGCGACTTGCAGGCCAACGCCGCGCTGGCCGCGCTTCTCGCGCTATTGACGGAAGACGCCTCAAGCGCAGCGCCGGATTTCCGCGCGCGGCGTCTTGCCAAGGTTTACGACTGGATAGAGGAACACAGCGCGGAGGAGGTGACACTTGACCGCCTTGCGGCACTGGCCTGCCTGAACAAATTCACCCTTGCGCGCGAGTTCGCCGCCCGATATGGCTTCACACTCGGGAAGGCCGTGGCAAAGGCGCGTATCGCCCGCGCAAAGCGCATGTTGCGCTTCACGGACGAGACAGTCGAGGCCATTGGCGCCCGCTGCGGGGTTGAGGACCCGAACTACTTTGCACGACTATTCAGACGGGTCGAGGGAGTTTCGCCTAGCGCATTTAGGCGGCAGTGGAGGAGGTGAAGAGGGGGAATGGGGAACGGGGAACGGGGAATGGGGAACAGGGAAGAGGGAAGGGAGTTGGGAATGTGGAAATGTGGAAATGTGAAAGTGTGAAAGTGTGGAAACAGCCAACAGCCAATGTGGAAATGAGGGAATAGGGAATAGGGAACGGGGAATGGGGAAGAGGGAGTTGGGAAGTTGAGAAGTTGAAAGGTTGAGAAGTTGAGAAGAGAGAACGGGGAATGGGAAAATGTGGAAATGTGAAAGTGTGGAAACAGCCAATAGCCAATGTGGAAATGAGGTTAGGTGGTGGGGCAGAAGGAGAGGCCGTTGGTGAAGAAGAGGCGGAGGAGTTCGCCGCAGGCGACGGCATCGTAAAGGGCGTCGTGGGGCGCCAGGGAGGGGGCCAGGGCGGCGACAGTTGGCATGAGGCCCAGGGATGGCGCGAGATCTTCAAGGGCATAAGAGGTGCGGCCGGGAAGAATGGTGCGGGCGAGAGAAAGAGTGTCGATCCAGGGGCCGAGGCGGTCGAGGGGCGCGGCGGCGCGGAGAATGGTGCGCTCGGTGCCGGCGTTGTGGGCGACTAGCGGGCGGCCGCGCAGGCGCGGCGCCAGCTCCTCCCAGAGTTCAGGCAGGGATGGCGCGGCGGCGATTTCATGGCGCAGCAGGGCATGGCGGCCAGGGGCGTAGCGGTTGAAGGGGCGGTCGGGGGCGACGCGGAGAAGGGAGGAGAAGAGGCGTGGTGGGTCTTCAGCGCCACCACGCGCGGCTGGGGCTCCGCGCCCCAGGCCCCTCTGGCCAAACGCAGTTTGGCCATCAAGACTAGGGGTTTGGCCATCAGGACTGGAGGGGAGGGTGAATTCGTAGAGGCCGATTTGCCAGGGCTCGTTGGGCCAGCCGGGAACGGAGCCGGTGGTCTCGAAGTCGATGGCGGTGAGGGTGGCGCCGGCGAGTTCGATGCCTGGCATGGCCTATCCCTTCATCTGGATGTCGCAGAGGCGGCGGTAGCGGCCGCCGGCGGCGTAGAGCTGGTCGTGGGTGCCGGACTCGACGATGCGGCCGTGGTCGATTACGAGAATAAGGTCGGCGTCGCGGACGGTGGAAAGGCGGTGCGCGATTGCGAGGGTGGTGCGGCCTTCCATGACCTTGGCGATGGCCTCCTGCACCAAGCGCTCGGTAACGGTGTCGAGGGCGCTTGTGGCTTCGTCGAGGATGAGGATTGGCGGGTTGCGCAGGATGGCGCGGGCGAGGGCGATGCGCTGCTTCTCGCCACCGGAGAGGAGGAAGCCCTTGTCGCCGCAGACGCGCGAGTAGCCTTCCGGATGCGAGACGATGAATTCGTGGGCGTTGGCCATGCGGGCCGCTGCCTCGATCTGCTCCTGGGTGGCGTTGGGCGAGCCGTAGGAGATGTTGTCGGCGATGGTTTCGTTGAAGAGGATGGTGTCCTGTGTGACGACGCCGACAAGGCGGCGGAGGTCGGAGGTGGCGATGGAGGAGAGCGGCGTGCCGTCGAGCGTGATGGAGCCGGCTGTGGGGTCGTAGAAGCGGGCGAGTAGGCCGGCGATGGTGGACTTCCCGGAGCCGGTTTCGCCGACGAGGGCCACCAGGGAGCCGCGAGGGACGTCGAAGGTGGCGTCATCGACGACGAGGGGGCCGTCGGGCGAGAAGCGGAAGGAGACGTGGTCAAAGGAGACGCGGTCGCGGAAGGCGGTGGCGTGAACTGGGTTTTTAGGCTCGGGGAGGGAGGTGTCGGTGTCGAGGACTTCGAAGATGCGTCCGGCCGCCGCCGCGCCGCGCTGGAGCCAGGCGTTGATTTGGGCGAGCTGGCGCAAAGGGCGGTAGGCGGAATAGATGGCTATGCCGATGACGAGGATTGACGAGAGCGGGATGTGGAAGATAAAGCAGGCGATGATGAGGATGGTGGCGAGGACCGTGGAGGCGGCCTCCATGAGAGGCGACATGAGGAGTTCGGCGCGGAGGGCCTTGACCACGGCGCGGAAGTAATCGAAGTTAAGGGCGCGGAAGCGGTCTTCCTCGAGGCGCTCGGTGTTGAACGCCTTGACGACGCGGATGCCGGTGAAGTTCTCGTGCATGCGGGAGACGAGGAAGGAGATGCGCTCAAGGGAGTGGCGCGTCCAGCGCTTGACATGGGTGCCGAGGAGGATGACGGGAACAAGGCAGAGAGGAAGGAGGACGCAGATGGCGAAGATGAATTGCCCCAGTCCGCTGCGGACGGAGTAGAGGATGGCGAAGGTGATGGCGGCGATAATCTCGAAGGGGGCGCGGGCGGCGTCGGCGATGGTTACGGAGACGACATGCTCGACGCTGGCGGTGTCGTTGACGCAGCTTGAGATGAGCTGGCCGATATCGCAGTTGCCAAAGAAACGGAGGGACTGGCGCTGGAGGGAGGCGAAGAGGGCGTCGCGCAGGTCGCGGACGACGGCGGCGCCAACGGTGCGCATGCAGTAGTGGTTGAGGAACGAGGTGCCTATGCGGAGGAATACGACGAGGGGGATGGCGATTATGCCGAGGGCGAGGGCCTGCCAGGTGAGGGAGTCGTCGGCGTTGCGAAGTGGGATGTTGAAGCGCGAGGCGATGCGCTCTGCCTTGCGGAACCAGGACGGGGCAGATGGGGGCGGGGGCTTCGCGCCCCCGCACTCCCGCGCAGTCGCAGACTGAAGGTCTGCGCCGACAGGACGGGATGACGGGGAGGAGAATACGCGGGACGGAGCCTGCGAATCAGGATGGGAGGATGGGGGGGTGGAGGCGGGGCTGGCGGTGGCGGATGGGGCAGAGGCCTCCGAAAGCTTGAAGGCGTCGAAGGCGTCGGGCATGAAGGAAAGGAGCCCGAAGAAGGAGCCTGCCGAGAGAAGTCCCGCTATGAAACCGACGGCCAGGCGGGCGCGGTATTTGAGCGCGAACCCCAGAAGGCGCCGGTAGCCCGCATATTTGGCGCGTCTCTCTGCCATGGTCCCGACCTGGTTAATCGCGGATGCGGATGAGGCCGGGGAGGCATGCCAGGACGACGAACCATGTGATTAGAATCGCCGTGCTGCGGAAGGGGAGGTCAATGGTGCTGTGCACCACGGTGCAGGCAAGCCCCAAAATCGACATTACGACCGTTGGCGGAAGAGATCCGACCCAGGTGGAGGGTTTGTCCGTATTCTGGTTGAAAACCCGCTTCATGTGGGCCAGGTTCCAAATGAGATGCACCAGAATCGTGATAACAATGGAGAGCATCAGGCCGCCGCCGATGGCGCCGTGTTCGCAGAGGAACTGAAGGAAGTCGTTGTGGACATTGGCCTTGCCGCGCTGGCGAAGGATTTCCCACTGCGATTTGGGAACATAGAGGCCGACATGGTGCCTGAAGCCCCAGCCGCCGACTCCGGGCCAGGGGTTGTCCTGCCAGATTTTGACGGCACAGTCCGCCAAAAGTTCGCGGTCGCCAGTATAAACGGAAGACAGAGAATCATGATTGATGGTTTTCACCTCTTTGGAGAAGTCGCCGACCTTGATGGCCATGTACCCAAGGCAGAGGAAAATGACCACGACGGATGCAATAATTTTGGTGATGCCCGGACCTCCAATGCGCGGGAAGAGGTAGATGCAGCCGTAAACAAGGCCGACAATAATGAGCAGGGTTTCAAGCACCATTGCCGCGCGGCATAGGGAGAGGTAGGTGGCAAGGATGTTGAGGACGAGGGTGACACTATAAAGAATGGGGTGGTTTTCCTCGTCGATCATTGCCAGTGCGCGAATGAGAAGCCCCATGTTCACTGCGGAGACGAGGCAGAAGAAAGCGCCGGCATGGTTGGGATAGCCGAAGGTGGAGAAGAACTGGACATCCATCGGGCGATACCAGAAAAGCTTGTGGGGCGACCAAGCCGCCTGCGCCATGCCCAGGATGGCAAGGGCCGCGCCATTGATGCAGAATGCCCGCAGAATAAAGAGCTTGGCTGGCTGGTTGGAACTGTTACGGACGGCTATTACGGCTGTGAATACGGCCACGAACCAGAGGAGGACCTGCTTTGCGCCGTCTTGGTCAACGCAGGAGGGGAGGTCTGGAATAGGCGGATCAGTGAAGCGCCACTCGGAATCGGCGGCAATCCATTCGAGTTCACGCGGCCCATTTAGCCACTGGATAAGAAGGAAAAGAAGCAGCGCGAGGCCAAAGTAGAAAACGGGGTCGCGGACAATCCTCTTCAATAGGTGGCGGACTGCGGAGCGGGGCGATTCACCACGATGCCTTGGCGGCAGGGTGAACATCAGCTCCAACGTGAGGAGCGAAATCCAGGGGAGCGCCCAGAGGTAGTAAGGCGAAGAACCCCCGCGAGCCCAGGAAGACCAGAGGACAAAGAGGAGGACGCCAAGAGCTGCGCCGAATTGGGAGAGGAAGTTCGTGATCATCTGCGCTTTTCGCTTTCGCGTTCCTTTTCAAGTTGTTCCTGGCACTTGATGCAATATTTAGAAAATGGCTGAACCTCCAGGCGGACACGGCGGATGGGGTTGCCACAGGCCAGGCACTTGCCGTAGGTGCCATCGTCCATGCGGCCGAGGGCCTCGTCGATGCGGTTGAGGATGTCCTTGGTGTTGCCGGCGCGCTCAAGGGCGAGGAACTTGTCGAAGATGGAGGCGCCGTCGTCGCCGCCGTTGTCGGCCTCGTTGTGGTGGCGGATGTTCTGGCGGGCGTTGTCGACGGAGCGATAGACCTTTTCGCGGAGGGCGAGAAGCGCCTTGCGGAACTTTGCGAGCTCGGCTTTGGTGAGGGCCTTGTCGGGCTTGCCGAGGACGGCTAGGCTAATGGGGCGCTTGGGAAGATCGCGCTTGACAGTGCTAAGGTAAGTGATAGTGGCCTTCTTGGAAGCGGCCTTCTTTGGCGCAGGCTTTTTGGCCGGTGCAGGCTTTTTGGCCGCAGCTTGAAGAGCTGCGCCGACAGGACGGACTGGCTTTTTAGCCAGCGTGGGCTTTTTGGGCGGAGCCGGTTTTTTTACGGGAGCCGGGATTCGGGAGCCGGGAGCCGCCTTTTTAGCTGGCGCGGGCTTTTTAGCAGGAGCAGGCTTTTTGGCGGGCGTGGGCTTTTTGGCGGGCGCGGGTTTTTTGGCGGGAGCCGGGATTCGGGAGCCGGGAGCCGCCTTTTTGACTGGCGCGGGCTTCTTGGCGGGCGCGGATTTTTTGGCGGGAGCCGGTTTTTTGGCGGGAGCCGGGATTCGGGAGCCGGGAGCCGCCTTTTTAACTGGGGCGGGCTTTTTGGCAGGGGCTTTCTTTGTTGCCATCAGGGCCTCCTATTCTGCCTTTTCGGCTGCGGGTTCAGCGGCGGGTTCGGCGGCAGTCTCAGCTGCGGGAGCCTCTGCTGCAGGAGCCTCGGCGGCTTCATCGTCGGCGGCCTCGGAATTAATGTCGGCTGCATCAGACGGCGCCATGGCGCTGCGGAGCGCGGAGAGCTGGTCGGAGAAGCTGATTTCGCGGAAGCCGTCGAAGCGGTCGATCACGCCGTCCATGCGCTCGACGACGCTCTCCCATGCGGTGTCCTTGGTGTCGGCGACGAGGGCGTCGATAAGAACCTTGGCGGCGACCTTGTCGCCAGCGGCGGCAGTGGCGCGGGCCTCGCCCATCCTGGCCATGACGGCGACGGGGGAGCCTGCGGGGGCATCGACAGCGCGGTAGTCGGCGATGGCCTGCTGGAATTCGCGCAGGGCCTCTTCAGAAGCGGCGAGGCCGAGGCGCGCCTGGGGGGTGAGCTGATGCTTGGAGTTGCGCTTCGCGAACTTCGCGTAGGCCTCCTTGGCGCTGTCGAACTGGCCGGCGTCATAGTAGGCGCGTGCGAGACGGAGGCGGATTAGCGGACCGATCTTGGTTCCGCCAAAGCGGCCGTTGAGCTCCTCGAGGCCAACGACGTCGGTGGTGGAGAGGAGGGCTGCGGAGGCGTTTTCCAGCTTGGCGGCGCGGGAGCGCGTAAAGGCGATGGCCACGACGACAACCAGGACTATGACAGCCAGCTGGTAGGCCAGGCTGCGGCCGTTCTCAACCAGCCACTCGTAAACGGGGGCCAGCTCTTCAGGGATGTTTGCCGGAACAGGGGTGATCGGCTTGCCGTCAATTTGGGTCTTGCTCATTAGTGATGCTCCTAATTAAAAAATTGTCTTATATTATAGCAATTAAGCGGCCTTCTCCGCAAGGGATTTTAGCAGCTTAATTTTCCAAAGGGCCGTCAGTGGCGAAAATATAGACTGTCGGATGGGATGGCTTGAGCGCAATAACAAAGGGCATTGCGCGGGAAAGGGGCATTTCGGCGGGCGCGAAGACGAGGAGGACTGGGAGGCCATCGCCCTCCTTTTCGACGATTGCGCGCGCAGCTTCCGGCGTTGCGGCGTCGAATTCCCTGGTGGATAGGATTGGGTCGAGAGATTCGGAGGAGGTCCAGTCCTCAATGGTCTTGACGAGAGTGGCGCGGACGGCGCCGGAGGCGTCTTCGGCAAGGCGCATCTCCCAAGGCTGGGATGGACGGTCCTTGCGGACGCGCCAGGCGTCGTCGGGCAGGAAGCCGCGGTAGTGGATAGTGTCGTCTCCGGGTCCCTTGACGCGGATGCCTCCTTCGCCGTCGATTGTGGAGAAGAAGCGGGCTTGCGCGGCGACTTCCGCGACGGTAAGCGAACCGTCAAAGGAAAGGCTGGCAAAGGGGTCGAAGCCGTCGGCGGCCATTTTGCGGATGGCGGCCACGAGGGCCTCCTGGCCGAGGCGTGAGGCGGGACCGCCGTTTTCGGAGAGTTCGTATTCGACGCCGTCCTTGCCGTGAACGGCGGAGATGGAGAGGTCGCGGACGCGAGGGAGGCCATCGGCGCGTGGGGCGGGGCGGAAGCGGATCCGGTAGAGGCCGAAGGGCGTGAGGCCGTGGTCAGGGGCGAGGACAAAGCGGCCATAGACCTCCCCCTGGCTGAAACGCGCGGGCAAATCGAGGAGCGTCTGCGACTCGTTGTATGTGGAGAGAACGGAGTTGGGTGCGTAGGTGTCGGCGACGCGGGCGGCGGGGAAGTCGGGCTGGGGGTTGTCCTGGGAGCCGCAATAGACGAAGGAGTCGAAGGCGAGCGGGGCGCGGGTGGCGAGGTCGACGATGTATCGCTGGATCGGCACCCAGGTGGCGTTGGTGTCGGCGAAGGGGGCTACATCGATGGCGACGCGCTCGCCGCGTGGCCAGAAGTCGAAGGAGGCTGGTGAGGCGTTCTTGCCGCGCGGGAGGCCGATGGACTCAATGGCAGCGGCGATGGCGCCGGGGCGGGCGAAGGTGCGGAAGATGGACTCGTAGTCGCGGTCGCTCAGTTCGCCGACGATGGGGAACTCAACGGTCGCGGCGGCGTCGATTGAGCAGAACTCGGCGAGGACGACGACCTCGCCTGCGGCGGCATCGACGCGCAGGGCGCGCTCGGGGGCCTGCCATGCGGCGACGGCGGCGAGGTTGGCGCGCTGGGTGTCGTTGGTCTCGAAGATGGTTGCGGCGGCCTGCTTGGGCGCCATGGCGGCGGCTGCGGCGAGTGCGGCCAGCAGCGCGGAGAAACTATGAGGCGACTTAGGGATGTCCATTGATGTGAACTCCATAGGCGTGGCGGGCTAGTCGGCCTGCTTGAACTCAAAGGGGCAGTCTGCGCCGTATTCGCGGATGAAGGCCTGGGAGAGGTCGGGCACACGGGCGACGCGGCGCACCGCCTCAAGGCAGCTGTTGTCGTAGGTGGCGCTGCCGGAGGACTCGACTATGCGCGGCGAAAAGAGCGCCCCGTTTTGGGATATCTTGAAAGAGACGACTGCGGGGCGGTAGCCCGACGCGCTCTTCGGCGGCGGCGTCCAGGCGTCGTAGAGGCAGTTCTTGAGAATCGAGGCGTTAAGGCTAAGCTCGTTTTTCGGGAGCGAGGTCTTTTCGCCAATGCGTGCACGCTTGGCGAGCCACTTCTCGATTTCTGCGTCCGAGAGAGTCTGGCGCTCCTTGGGCTTGACCGGAGGGTCGATCTTGCGGTTGACGCGCTTGCCCTTCTTGATTTCAGGCTTGGGCGGTTCCTTCTTTGGCTCCGGCTTCTTAGGTTCGGGCTTTTTCTTTTCCTCAGGTTTCGGTTTCAGCTTGGGCTTTGGCTTTTGCTGGACGATGTCGTCGGGCTTTGGCGGAGTTGGAGGCGGCTTGACCTCCGGCTTGGGCTGCGGTGGCGGCTCCTCCTCAACGCCGGAAGGGTCGATGGCGATGGTGAAGTCCTTGATTTCAAGCGGCTGCTTGCGCAGGCGGCAGCCGCCGATTATGCCGCTGAGGAGGAGTGCGATTATGAGGGTCGCGTGAATCGCGACCGACCAGAGAAAACCCTTTGCCTGCGCACCCATGACGGCATCCCCCTTTATTTCGTAGGCTCCGTGACGAGGGCCATGCGCGTGATGTGGCAGGAGTGGAGAAGGCGGAGCGTCTTCATCATCTCGCCGTAATCGACGCGCTCGTCGCACCGCACCAGGACGGGCGGCTGCGGGGCTTCCTTCGCGATGGCCGTGAGCGCCTCCTCAAGGGTCTCGCGGGTCACCTCGCGGTCGTTGAGGAAAATGCCGCCGGCGTATTTGATGGTGATTGTCTGCGACTTTTTCTCCTGGAGCTTGTCGGTATTGGCCTTCGGCAGCTGGATCTTAATGCCCTGCTCGATCATCGGGAAGGCCAGGATGAAGGCGATAAGGAGAAGGAAGGTAAGGTCGATCAGCGGGGTCATGTTGACCTCCGCGATGATCTTTATGTGGCGGCCCTTTTGGCGTTCGCGTCCCATGTGGCAGGCCTCCGGGTCATTAGAGGGCGGCGGGCGGCTCGGGTTGCGGCTGCGCGACGCGGTCGCAGAACTCGGAGCGGACGCGCCCGAGATATTCGTCGGTGAAGCCGTCGAACTGGATCTGAAGTTCGCCTATGCGGCGGACGAGGATGTTGTAGCCGAGGATGGATGGAATGGCCACGATCAGGCCGACGACGGTGGTGAGCATGGCGGTGGAGAGGTATGGCGCGACGGTGGCGAGGTTGACGGCGCCCTGAGAGCCCATATTCTGGAAAGCGCCCATCACGCCGAGGACGGTGCCGAGGAGGCCAAGGAAGGGGGCGAGGGTGGTGACGGCGCCGAGGTAGTTCATGCCGCGCTCGACGCGGTGGTTCTGAAGGGCGAGCGCCTCTTCGGCGACGCCCTTCACGAGGTCGAAGGAAGACTGCGGAACAGCGTGTCCGGCGGTCTCGGCGGCCGTGCGCGGTGCCGCGCCGCTCTGCGCCGCAATCTCGCCGAGCAGGCGTTCGGTCGCGGGGAAGTAGATTGCGACAAGCGGGTTCCTGCCCGGGGAGTGGGTGAAGTAGTAGTCGGCCACGGTGTGCATCTTGGCGAAATAGCGGCGGAAGCTGTGCACGAGGGCCTCGTCGCGCTTGAGGTTGATCCAGTGGCCGATGGCGTAGCCCATGGCGATGACGGACGCGGCGAGCTGGATGAGGACGATTGCCTTGCCAAAGAAGTCGGATGAGGAATAGGCCGAAAGAAGATCTGCTAGTGGAAACATGGGAATGTGAAAGTGTGTAAATGTGTAAATGTGAAAGTGTGAAAATGTGAAAATGAGAGAAAGGATTATACCATTTTGGCGCGAGGGTGCGTAGGATGGTATAATTGAATGCATGGGAAATGAATTCAAATTCGCCACGGTGGACGAGGTTCTGGACGAACTGCGCGCAGGTCGTCCGGTGGTCGTCACCGACGACGAGCAACGCGAGAACGAGGGCGACGTCATAGTGGCTGGCGAGTTCGCCACGCCGGAGAACGTGAACTTCATGGCCACGTGGGCGCGCGGCCTTATCTGCATGCCCATGACAGCGGAGCATGCGCGCAGGCTCGACCTCCCGCAGATGGTGGCCGGGAACACCGACAACCACGGAACGGCATTCACCGTCTCGATCGACCATGTTTCTACGACGACCGGCATCTCCGCGGAGGAGCGCTCGGTAACGGCGCGGCGCTGCCTTGACGACAGCGCGCGCCCGGACGACTTCCGGCGCCCGGGGCACATGTTCCCGCTGGTGGCGCGCGAGGGAGGCGTGCTGATGCGCGCCGGCCACACCGAGGCGACGGTCGATCTTTTGAAGCTCGCCGGACTGAAGCCCTGCGGCCTCTGCTGCGAGATCATGAACGATGACGGCACGATGGCGCGGCTTCCGGACATCAGCCGCTTCGCCGCCGCGCATGGGCTTAAGGTCTGCACGGTAGAGCAGATAATCGCCCGCCGCCGCCAGAGCGAATGCCTAGTGACCGAAGTGGAGTCGGTCGATCTCCCGACGGACTTCGGCCACTTCCAGCTCAAGATGTTCCGCTCCGAGGCGAACGGCCTGGAGCACCTGGCGCTCGTGAAGGGCGAACCCGAAAAGGCGAAGGGACCGGTCCTGGTGCGCGTGCACAGCGAGTGCTTCACGGGGGATGTCCTGCACAGCGAGCGCTGCGACTGCGGCCGCCAGCTTGAGGCGGCGATGAGGGCGGTCGAGGCCGAGGGCTGCGGGGTCGTCCTCTACATGAGGCAGGAGGGGCGCGGCATCGGCCTAGCGAACAAGCTCCACGCCTACGCGCTTCAGGAGAAGGGGCTGGACACCGTCGAGGCAAACGAGCGGCTTGGCTTTGCGGCCGACCTCCGCGACTACGGCACCGGCGCGCAGATTCTCTCGCTGCTGGGGCTGAAGGAGATTCGCCTGATGACCAACAACCCGCGCAAGGTCGTGGGGCTTGAGGGCCATGGGCTGAAGATAGCGGAGCGCGTCCCGCTGGTGATCCCGCCTTGCGAATACAACCGCAAGTATATGGAGACGAAGCGAGAGAAGATGGGGCATTTGTATTAGTGGTTAGTGCGTAGTGGTTAGTGGTTAGTGGATAGGTGTAGGTGTAGTGGTTAGTCGTTAGTGGTTAGTGGGGGAGAAGTTGGGATTTGAGATTTAAAATTTCAGATTTCAGATTTGAAATTTGAGATTTGGAAATCGGGAGTTGGTTTTTTGGGGAAAGTTTTAGTTTAGGAGTAAGAAGATGGAAGAGAAAATCAAGGAAGAACTCGTTGAAATCGCCAAGATGCTGCAGAACGATGGCGGCGACTGCGAACTTGTGAAGATCGAGGGTAAGACCGTTTTCCTGCGGCTCAAGGGCGCGTGCTCCGGCTGCCCGCACGCGGCGATGACGCTGCGCAACTACGTTGAGGCGGTTCTGAAGGCGAACGTCGATCCCGAAATCGTCGTCGAGCGCGCGGAGTAGCGGCGTCAGTGCCGTGGCCTGGCTTGACGGCAAGAGAGGCGGGCTGTCTGTCTTCCGGCGGCCGCTGATTCCGGTGGCGGTTTCATACGCTGCCGGCGCGGCCGCGGGCTTCCTTTGCCCTTCGCGTGGTGCCGCTATCGCCTTTGCGGTGGCCCTTGCGCTGGCCGCTGTTGCGTCCGCACTGCTGCGGCATAGCCGCTGGGTCTTCGTGCTCGCGGCGATATTCGCATTGGCCGCGCTGCGCGGGGCGCTGGCGCACAGCAGGGCCGACGCGGTTGGCCGCGAGTTCGCCGCGCTTGTGAACAGCGACGAGATGGTGTCGGTCACGGGCGAAGTGGTGGCGGTCTTCAAGGGGAATGCCGCATTCCCCGGCACCTGGCGCCACAGGTTCCTTCTGCGCAATGCATCCTTCCGCATGGGCGAAGAAAAGCGTCCGCTCCAGGATGACGTCTGGGTCGAGTTCCTCTCGGCGACGCCAGAGAAAGGGGGCGTCGCGCCGGCCAGAGGCGACAGGGTCGAGGCCGTGGGGCATGTCCACGCGCGGCGCGGGTTCGACGAGGAGGCGCCATCGCCCAGGGATGTCAGGCTTGTGACAAGCGCCGGCATGACGCGCATCCTGCCCAGGCGCGGAGTCATGCCGCGCCTTGCGCTATTTAGGCGCGACGCCGCAGAGACGCTCTCAAGGGGCATTGGCAGGATGCCGCGCGAACGCGACCTCATCCTCGCCATGACGCTGGGGCTCCGTGCGCAAGTGTCGCAAAAGACGCTGGCCTCGTTCCGCCGCGCAGGGACGATTCACGTCTTCGCCATCTCCGGACTGCATGTGGGCGCGATGGCGCTGATGCTGGTGGCCGTCCTTTCATTCATGGGCGTGCCGCGCACCTACGCCATACTCCCGCTTGCGCCGATACTGGTGGCCTACCTCTACATGACCGGACTCCAGCCAAGCGCCATGCGCGCCGCGCTGATGGTCTGCATCTACTTCTTCGCCCTCTTCGCGGGGCGGCGGCCGGACAGTCTGGGAAGCGTGGCGCTGGCGCTGCTGGCCATACTGGCGGCCAACCCCATGGCCATCGCGGAGACGAGCCTGGTGATGTCCTTCACCATGGTTACGGGAATCATACTCTTCACGCGCCCAATAGCAGGGCTGTTCCGACGGGCCTTCTCCAGCAAGGCGGTTGAACGCGACCGCCGCATAGCGGGCGCCGCCGGCGTCGGCGGCGACAGGAGGGCCGCAATGCGGCAGGCGCTGCGCTCGCTTCTGCCGGCGGCGTGGAACAAGATGGTGCTGGCCTTTGCGGCGGCGCTAAGCGCGGCGCTGGTCTCTTTCCCGCTCACTGCCTGCGTGTTCCACACGCTGGTGCCATACTCCTTCCTTGCTAACGTAGTGGTGGTGCCACTGGCCTTCCCGGTGATGGCGGTTGCGGGGACGGGGCTGCTGCTCTCGGCGCTGCTGCCAGGGGTGGAGATCGTTACAAACAACATCGCCGCCTGGCTTGCCTGGGTGATGTGCCAGGTGTCAGGCGGCGTTGCCGCTCTGCCATACTCGTCGTCAAGGGCTGACTTCCCAGTCTGGGCTCTTGCGCTTTGGTATGGCGCGATGCTTTTGATGAGAAGGCGGCTATGCGGGCTGGCCGATGGCCTTGAGGAGTGAGGTGAACTCCTTGGACTTCACATCGTAGGGCTTGCCGCCCTTGATGCGCTCAAACTCGCAGGCGCGGATGACGCAGCCCTTGTTCTCGTCCTGGCCGATGACGCCGCCCTGGCGCGCGAGGGCGCACTTGACGGCCGCTGCGGCGCACTTCTTGATAAGCTCGATGTCGCGCTCGATTGGCGCGGCCGCGCGGCTGTAGTAGCCGCTCTTCTGGACGAGCGTCTTCTCGGCGCCGAGCATTTCGCCGAACTGCTTGGCGAACCAGTTGCCGACGTTGACCTTGTCCAGGCGCGGGTGGCCGAAGGCGTCGCGCGGGATCTCCTCGCCACGGGCCTCCATCTCCTTGATGATCGTCTTGACGCAGGCACCCTCGGATACGAAGATGTTCACGTTGCCGCAGGTGTCCATTACCTTCTTCAGGCGGGCGGCCTCCTTCTTGGCGTTGAAGGCGGCCTCGGGGACATAGACGGCGTGGATGTCGCGCTGCGCCTTCGTGAAGCCGAGGCCTGGGAAGAAGGGCATTGTGGCGAGCATCTTGCGGTAAGCGATGGCGGTGGCGGCGGTGAGCCAGCCGCAGTTGCGGCCCATCACCTCGTGGACGATGAGCATGCGCGGGTTGGCGCTGTGCTCGGCGACGACGTTGGCGAAGTAGGTGGCGCCGTTCTCGGCGGCCGTCCAGGCGCCAAGCGACTGCTTGATGGGATAGACGTCGTTGTCGATGGTCTTCGGCAGGCCGACGACGGTGAGGTCGTAGTTGTTGGCCTTGAGGAAGGCGGCCAGATCCGCGGCCGCGGTGTTGGTGTCGTCGCCGCCGATGGTGTGGAGGACGTCGACGCCGTCTTTGACCAGCTGGTCGGCCGCGACCTTCTGCGGGTCCTGGCCTTCCTTGACGAGGCCGCGCTTGACGCAGTCCTTGACGTTGGTGAGCTTGACGCGGGAGTTGCCGATGGCGCTGCCGCCGAACTTCAGGAGGTCGAGGGCGTGGGCGCGGGTGTTCTTGTCAACCTTGACGGAGTCGCCGAGGAGCAGGCCCTTGTAGCCGTCGAGGTAGCAGATGATCTCGATCTTCGGGTCGACCTTGTTGTACTCGTGGATCAGGCATCCGATGGCGGAGCTGAGGCAGGGCGCGAGGCCGCCGGCGGTCAGGATGGCGACCTTCTTCACCTTCTTGGGGGCGCTCTTCGCCACGGGTGCTTTAGTAGGAGTTGTCTTCTTGGCGGCCGCGGGCTTCTTCGCCGTGGCCTTGGCCTTCTTTGCAGTGTTGTTTGCCATTTGTATTCCCTTTACCACGAGTTAAAAGATGGAGATTAGATTCTACCAAAAGGAACGGGATGATTCAACTAGCTGGAGGGAACGGGGAACAGGGAACGGGGAACGGGGAACGGGGAATGGGGAACGGGGAACGGGGAATGGGGAATGGGGAACGGGGAATGGAGGAATGTGAAAATGTGGAAATGAGGAAACAGCCAACAGCCAATGTGGAAATGAGGGAAAGGGGAATGGGGAATGGGGAACGGGGCGGCGGGGGCTAGGCCTCGATTAGCTCGGGGCGGATCCAGGCCGTGATGACGGCGCACTCCACGCCAAAGGGGAGGTAGCCGCCGAAGCCGATGAGCGGCATTTCCCAAATCTGGAAGCCATGCACGTAGGGAACCGAATAGACCCACTTGGCTACGGCGTAGTAGTTCCAGGTCTCCCAGCAGAGGCCGCAGACAAGGGCCGCGCAGGCGAAGCGTAGGACGAGTGCCCAGTTGCGGCCGTTCGGCATCTCAAGGATGCAGGGCTCGCCGAGAGCAGTCTGCAAAAGCAGGAAGACCATGAGCGGCGAGAGCCAGAGCAGCGGGAAGGTGAACTGCGGGAAGAAAACAATCCCCGCGAGGCCCAGGGCCGCCACGACCGCAAGGAGGGAGAGGGTTCGCCAGCTGCGCATTTTGACGGGCTTGAGGTCGGAGAAGCGTTCGTCGCGGAAGGGCTCGAAGGTGTGCAGCAGGGCGGCGGTGCCTGATACGGCCGGCAGGACGGATGAGAAGCAGAGCGTGGCGTAGAAGGCGTATTCGCCCGCGCCCATCTGCGAGACGCCTAGGTAATACCAGTTCCAGACGTAACGGTTCAGATACTCGAAGAACCACCAGAAGAGGGCGCTGACCGGAAAGGTCATGAGATAGGGGAGCGGGTGGGCGGTGAGCGGCGAGGTGCCGCTGCGCCAGACGCAGAGGGCGTTGACGATGAGGATGTAGCCGATCCAGAGCGGCATGTAGGAGATATGCGGCTGGATCTCGCGGCAGAAATCAAACTTGGCCCAGCAGAAGACCCAGGCGACGGCGAGCTCCAGAATGCCGAGGTAGCCCCAGAAGGGGAATGGGGCGGCCGCTGAAGCGGCAGCCGTGGCAGGCGCAGTCTGAAGGACTGCGCCGACAGGACGGGAGGGTGCGACAGGATCTGCGCCGGCAGGACGGGGGCAGGGGCGGAGGGCGCGGCGGACGAGGGGGCGGAGGCAGAAGAAGGTGAAGATGGCGAGGGCGAGGAAATAGGTCCAGGAGAAGGGACAGCGGTGGTTCCAGAGCTTTTCGGGGTGGAAGCCCCAGTCCTCGGTGCGCGGCGGGAATGACTTTACCCCCTCCCAGATTTCATCGTAGCCGCCAAGCCAGGCGCAGAGCGCCGGAACGCCCATGAGGATTGCCATTAGCAGTGCGATGTGGATAATGCGTTTGCCCATTGTTCCCTACTTCCAGAAGTCCCAGATGCCGCAGACGGCCACGGCGACGATTATGCCGAAGACAACGCCGGCGAAGACCTCAAGGCGGCTGTGGCCTAGGCGTTCGTCAAGTAGCTCGGCTTTGAATGGCTCGGTTTTGTCGAGGCGCGCGGCGATGCGGTTGAGGAGCGCCGCATGCTCGCCGGCGGCGTGGCGGATGGAGACGGCGTCGGCAAGGGTGATGGTGCCGAAGCCGACGGCGATCATAGCCTCGGGGGAGTCGAAGCCGTCGGTGAGGCCCACGGCCACCGAGAGGGCCGTGACGAGGGCGGCGTGGGCGCTGGGCATCCCGCCTGCGCCGCGCAGGCGGGCCAGGTCGATGCGCCCCGTGTGGTGCCAGAGGCGCACGAGCTTGATGAGCTGCGCCAGCCCGCCGGCGAAGAAGGCCGAGATGAACCAGGGGTGCCTGATTATCTCGAGGGCGTTCAGATCGTGCCAGTTTTTGATGATGCCCATGGGGAAATAGGGAACGGGGAACGGGGAACGGGGAACAGGGAACGGGGAACAGGGAACGGGGAATGGGGAATGGGGAATGGGGAAATGTGAAAATGTGGAAACAGCCAACAGCCAATGTGGAAATGTGGAAATTAGGGAACGGGGAATGGGGATGGTGGGGTTAGAGTTTTGGCGGGGGGAGGGAGCGGTCGGCGAGGATCTTCATCCAGAGGCCGCCTTGGACGGAGCGCGCCTGGAAGCCCACCTGGTGGGCGGTGTCGGCCCAGTACCAGTCGGTCATCGGGGTGCGGTCGGGGGTGGTGGAGTAGTAGCGGTTGAGGAGCTCGACGAACTTCGCAAAGGTCTTGCGGTCGTTGGCGAGTGTCGCCGCCCAGATGGTCCAATCGCTCTTTGTGTAGGTTTTGCGGGAGTCGAGCGGGATGCCGTAGGGGAGGGTCTCCGCAGCGTAGCGCTTGAGTTCGGCGTCGAAGGTTCCCTTGGGGAAGATGCCGAGGCGGAAGACCTTGTCCCAGACGGCGTTGTATTTGAGGGAGAAGGTGTCCGGGCGGTCGAAGGCGAGGCGGAAGGAGCCGTCCTTGTTCTTGGCGCGCTTGATCCAGATTTCAGCGAGGCGGCTTGCCTGGCGGATGCGGATGGCGGCCTCCTTCTTTTTGCCGATCATGCCGAGGATGATGCCGTATGAGGCGATGCCCATGATGGCCTTGAGCGCGAGGTTGCAGTTGTGGGCGAGGTGGCCGGCGAAGTCGTCGGTGCAGAGCTGCTCGCCGGGGTCGTTGCCGTTCACTTCGAGGTAGCGCACCCAGCCGCCGAGGACGTCGAGGTGCGAGGCGGCGAAGGAGGCGTCGCCCGAGGCGAGGGCGGCTGCGGCCTCCATTACGAGCATGTTGCCGCATTCCTCGACGGGCATCTGCTTTTCAAGCTTCAGCTCGCCGGTCTCGCGGTTGAGGCCGTAGGTCTGTCCGTTGACGAGCGGGTAGGTGCCGCAGTCGTGCGGGGCGAAGTCGTAGGGCCACTTGTCGGACGCGGCGAAGCGGTAGATGGGGCGCATCATGGCCTTGACCAGTTCCGGCGCGTAGAGGAGGAAGAGCGGGATGGAGGGGTAGGAGACATCGACGGTGGCGGCGGAGCCGTTGGAGAAGTTCTCCTTGCTGACCCAGAGGAGTTCGCCGTTCTCATCGACGGCGAGCTTGTGGGCGGCGACGGTCTGGCGGTAGGCGGGCGCGAGGAGGGCGACATAGTCGTCGCCGCCGGACTTGCGGGCGTCTTCGGCCATGCGCTCGGCCCAGGCGTCGCACTGGGCGCGCTCGGCGGCGTATCCGGCGGCGGCCTCGGCGATGGCCGTCTTTATGGTCTTGCCGTCCTTGTTCCAGAGCGAGCGGAGTGGCTTGCCGAAGTATTGGAGCGAGGCACCCGTGTCGTCGTAGGCTAGGAGGAAGAGGACAGGCTCGCTGGAGAGCGGCGCCTCAAGGGAGATGAAGGTCATGTCGGCCTCGGCGTCGAACTGCGTGCGGCCGAATCCGGGGCGGTAGTTGGAGCGCTCGTGCTCGTCGATGCTGCGGCAGAGGAAGACTACGCCCTTCTCGCGGAAGAAGCGCGACGCGGCCTTGTCGGAGGCGACCGCCAAGTGGAAGCGACCCCACTCGATGCGGAGGTTGTCGCCATAGCGTTCCAGGACGCGCGGCGCGGCGGAGCCGATCGAGATGCCGGTTAGGCCCTCGCCGTAGCGCTCCTTGCGGGTGGCGACTTTGGAGTCGCCCTCCTTGTCGAGGCAGAACTGCTCGGAGGCGGAGAGGCGGATGGAGACGGTGTGGCGGCGGCGGTCGATTGGCTCGAAGCCTACCTCCAGGAAGGAGACGGGGCGCGAGAGGATGGCCAGGTCATCGGGAAGCAGGGGCGTGGTGAAGGAGGCCGTGAGGCGGATTCCGGCGCCCTCGAAGACGGCGCGGGTGGTGAGGAAGCCGACGTCAATGGAGGCCTGCGTCAGGGCAGGCTCGGCGCCGCGGCCAAGGAAGCGGTAGGGCTTGCCATCGATGAGGGCGACGCCACGCAGGAGGTTGGCGCGGCCAGTCCAGTGGGTGACGTCGGCGTCGGTGAGGTTGTTCGCGGGCAGCCAGAGGCTGAAGTAGGGGTCGATGGTAGCGAGGGGGATTGAGGGAGTGCGCATGGTTTTTTGGTGGGTACGCGGGGTGATGCCCGCGAGTCAGGATATTAGGTTGAGGTTTGGGGGTAGTGGGTTAGGGGTTAGCGGGTGATTTCGTAGAGGAGGGTGGCGGCGGCGGGGTCGATGGCGGTGTCGGCTATGAAGGTCAGGCGGCCGGTGGCAGAGTCGAATGTGGAGGTGACAGTGCCGAGGCGGTGGCCGTTGGTGGCGAGGCGGTAAACCGCCGGGGTTGCGCCGGGGGCGAGGGAGAGTTCGATTTCGGCGCGGCCGCGATGCGCGAGGTGCGGGCGGCTGCCCCAGGCCAGGAGGATGGTGAGCCCGGGATCGCCGTATTTGATGCCGCTGTTCTGGATGTCGGTGAGGTGCGTTACGAGAATGCGGGACGATGAGGCGATGGGTTCGCCGTCGAGGGAGGAGGCCCAGACGGTGGCGGGGGTGGAACTCGGATTTGCGGAACTCTGATTCAAAGGCAGAATTTGGAATTTAACCGGGCCGGCCTGGTGGACGCCGCTTTCGGCGAATCCGCCGGCAGTGCGCGGGGTGTCGAGCATGAAGGAGCCGTCGGGGGTGGAGGTGGTGACGGAGGCTGGGGCTCCGCGCCCCAGGCCCCTCTGGCCAAACGCAGTTTCGCCATCAAGACTGGTGGAGGCATGGCGGGTGACGATGGTGCCGACGCGGGCGGACCAGCCAAGGGAGAGGGGCTGCTGCGGGCCGGGGAAGCGGTCGGCGCCCTTAGCGGGGTCGAGGAGGTCGGCGGCGTCAAGGACGGCGGGGCGCTCTTCCTCAAGGGGGTCGATGTCGCGGCGCAGGAAGAGGCAGAGCGCGGCGCGTTCGGCGGCGAGGCCGAGGGGGTCGGAGTTCATGTCGAAGTAGCCGATGCTGCCGCCTGGGTGTTCAATGCCGCCACGGCCGTGGCTCCAGGCGAAGCGCCACATCCCGCTCCAGTTCTGGAGCGCGCCGAGCGCGCCGGTGGCGATGCCGCCTACCCCGCGGAAGCGGCCAGGGGCGCTGTAGTTCCACTCGGTCAGGCAGAAGGGCTTGTCCATTAGGCGCCGCCATTCGACGTCGCGCGCGCCGCCGCTTGCGCCTGCCACGGGGTTGACGTTGGCGCACTTGCTGGGCAGGGACCAGGACTTGTCGAGGAAGATGGGGTGATCGACGTAGAAGTGGTCATCGACATAGTCGAAGTGCGTCCGCACGAGCTGGTATTGCGGCGGGTTATACCAGCAGGAGAGGGAGGAGAGGGGCGCCTTGCAGCCGCATTCATTGCGGACGAATGCCTTGAGGCGCTCGAAGAGGGCGGTTTCGCGCTCGGCGAGGAAGATGGCGAACTCGGGGTCGTAGCAGTCTTCCGGGATTGGCTTGCCCCATGCCTCGGCGACGCCGGGGAGGTCGCGGAGGAACGCGCCGCCCCAGTTGCCGAGGTTGCCTTCGTTGATGAGGGCGAGGGTGGCGAGGGCCGGTTCTTCCGCAAGGCTGCGGCCAGTGCGCGGGTTCACGTGGCCGAGGAAGTTGCGGGTCCAGGCGCAGAGGTTGCTGTAGGCGGGTTCCCAGAAGGCGCAGAGGATTTTGAAGTGGCCGGTGTTGGAGATGCAGCCGTCACGATCGATGCCGATCGAGCGCCATGGGATCAAATGGGAGCGGGAGACGAAGAGGTCGGTGGTGAGGTAGAGGCCGTTCTCGACGCAGGCGGCCACGAGGTTGTCGAACTTCTCCCATTGCTCGGGGGAGGGGGTGGTGTCGTCCTGGCCCTCGTGCCAGTTGCCGCCCTCGACGATGAGGTTGCGTTCGTGGTGGTGGATGCGGAGGGAGTTGTAGCCGATGCGGGCGATGTTGGCGGCGAAGCGGTCGGCGGCCTCGCGGGAAGAGGGGAGGTTGGCGGTGCCGCAGAGGTTGACGCCGTAGAAGCGCTGCGGGACGCCGGGGAGGTTCTCGAACTCGAAGTGGTCTCCAACGGCTATGACGCGGCCGAACTTCCCAGCGGGCGCGTGGTGCGGGAGGACGGTGGAGAAGTCGAGGGCCGAGCCTTGCTCGATCCAGGGGTCGTAGGAGAGCGGGATCCAGTCGGGGCCGGCGTTGATGGTGATGGCGTCGCCCTTGCCGAGGGCGAGTGGGCCGGCGTCGGGGGCGAGGAAGGTGGCGTCGATGGCGTATTCGGTTCCGCCCTTCACGGGGCCCTCGGCAAAGTAAATGCGGAGGGTGAGGTGCATGCCGCCCCAGACGGCGCTGTCCTGGAGGAGAATCTGGGTTGGGCGGTCGAAGGCGCAGCGGAAGATTGTCTCGCCGTTCTTGAGGAGGAGGGAGAAGTTTGTGACGGGGCCCTTGAAGAGATGGGGCTTTGCGCCGTCGATGGCGATGGGGATGGATTTGCCGTCGAGGAGCGCGCTGCCTCCGGCGATGCCGGGGACGTTGCCGGCGACCACCGTTTCAAGGACATTGGCATCGGCGGAAGGGGTGACGCGCCACTCGGCGCGGATGGCGCCGCCGGGGGCTTCGGCGAAATGCGCACGGCCATTGAAGATCGGCGCGTTGTCGAGGTTGGTGGTGCGCATTTTGAAAGCGCGCCAGCCTTCGGCATCGGCATCCAGGCCGCCGGATGCGCCTCGGAAGCTCCATCCCGGAAGGGCGACGGAGGGAAGGAGGGTGACGGCCGGCAGAGCGATGCCTGCGCCGAAAACAGGGGCGGCGGGACTCTGATTTGCGGAACTCGGATGCGAGGAGTCGACAGGGGATGCGGGACTCGGATTTGCAGCACTCGGATGGGAAGACGCGACGGGGGCGGCGGGACTCTGATTTGCGGCACTCGGATGCGAGGAGTCGACAGGGGAGGTTGCCGGGGATGCGGCGAAGGCAGGGAAAATTATTGCCGGAGTAGCGAGGGCGGCAAGGAGGATGACGGACTTTTTCATGTCCGTCAATTATGGCGAAACGGGCCTCAATTGTCAAGTGCGCGCGCCCGCGAGTGCGTAAAAATGCAGAGTCGCTGGACGGCGAAACTGGCGAGGAAGAGGGCGAGGTCGATGGCGGCCTTCGAGGTCGCGACATGGGCGCGGGCGAAGGCGGATGCCGAAAGCAGCGCCGAAGTGAGCAGGTAGGAGGCGGCCATGATGCCAATGGCCAGGGCCGCGTATTTCACCAGGGAGCCGCGAGTCTTTGCGCCGCCGAAGACGAAGTGAAGGTTCAGAAGGTAGTTGAAGGTCGCCGAGGCAATGCGCGCGAGTCCCACCGACAGGGCTAGCCGGAAGGAGGAAAGTCCGGCGAAGACGAAGGAGTAGAGCAGTTTGAAAAGTGCGATGTCAAGGGCGAAGGACGCGAGCGATACGGCGGTGAAACGCCCGAGGCGGACGAGGATATGGCCGCAGACAATCCCCAGAATGCGGGTGGAATCGCGGAAGGGGTTGAAGTGGGAAGACTTGTTCCCTTCGAGATAGACGGTCTCGATTGGAACCTCGACCAGCGGGCGCGAGCCGAGGGCGAGGAGCATGCGCGTCTCGAAGTCAAAGCGCTCGCCGGGGCAGTCGAGGAGTTCGCGCATGAAGGTGGCGGGGATGGCTCGGAGGCCGGTTTGGGTGTCGAGGAAACGGCGGCCGGTGGCGATGGCGAAGAAGGTGCGGATGGCGGTGTTTCCAAAGCGGCTGCGGAAGGGGACGTGGGAGAGGCCGAATGTCCGGCAGCCGAGGACGAGGGCTTCCGGGTTGGCCTCCATGGCCTGAGCGCAGCGGAGGACATCCTTGGGCAAGTGCTGGCCATCGCTGTCGCAGGTGATGCAGCCCTGGAGCGAGGGGTATTTGGAGAGGAGGTGTGCGAAGGCGGTCTTGAGGGCGCGGCCCTTGCCTTTGTTTATTTCGTGGCGGAGGAGAGTCACGCCGGTGGTGGCCGAGGCGCATTGGTCGAAGACGGGGGCATGGGAGGCGTCGCTGCCGTCATCGACGAGGACGATTGGCCAGTCGGCCAGTGCCCGTAGGGAGGCGACATAGGCGGTGAGGGAGTCGTCGGGGTTTAGGGAAGGGATGACAATGGCCACTGTCGCCGCAGTGTCATGGACGGTGTGCGCGTTAGGGTTAGGTGCCTGGGATTTGGAGGGCGGGGTCAAAACAGGGGGTAGGGACTAGGGATTAGGGACTAGGGGGTAGGGGATGGGGTCAAAGTTGAAAATTGAAAGTTGAGATTTAAAATCTAAGATTTGAAATCTAAGATTTGAAAAATGGGGTTTGAAATCTAAGATTTGAAATTTGGGATTTGAAAACTGGGGTTTGAAAACGGGGATTTGTTCAGGGCAGGGCCGCCAGGAAGGCGTCGTTTTCGGCGGGAGTGCCGACGGTGATGCGCAGCCATTCCGAGATGCCGGGGAGGTTGAAGTGGCGGACGAAAATCCGCTTCTCCTTGAGGGCGGCGAAGATTTCGGGGGCATTGCCGGCCGGTGGCCGCGCGAAGACGAAGTTGGTCTGCGACGGCGTGCAGCGCCAGCCGCGGCTGGAAAGGGCCTCTGTGAGGCGGACGCGCTCGGCGCGTATCTTTTCGGCGTTGGCGCGCATCCAGTCCTGGTCGTTCAAGGCGGCGAGGGCAAGCGCCTGGGCGATGAAGTCGAGGTTGTAGGAGTCCTTGGCCTTGAACATAGCCTCGATCAGCGGCTCAGGGCCGACGCAGTAGCCCATGCGGAGTCCGGCCAGGGAGTAGGACTTGGAGAGCGTCCGCGAGACGACGACATTGGCGTTGGAGGGGTCGGCGGCGAGGGCCATGCAGTTGGAGTCGGCGAAGTCGGCGTATGCCTCGTCGATCAGGACGGTGCCGTCGAAGGAGCGGGCGAAGTCGCGGACGGCCTCGAAGGGATAGGCGATGCCGGTGGGGGCATTCGGGTTGGTGAGGAAGAAGAGGTCGGGGGCGCTGGTGCCGAACTGCGGAGTGCGCCATGAGAAGTCGTCGCCGAGGGGGCATTTGGCGTAGGCGACATCGCGGATTTGGGAGAGGACGGGGTAGAGGGAGTATGTGGGGGTGAAGGCGCCGACGGCCCCGTTGCGGCGGACGAAGCAGCGCACGGCGAGCGAGAGGACCTCGTCGGAGCCGTTGCCCACGAAGACATGGGCCGGGGTTACGCCGTGCAGCTCGGCTATGCGGGAGCGCAGGGCGGTCGCGACGGGGTCGGGGTAGCGGCGCAGGAAGGAGTGGTCGATCTGCGCCATGGCCTCGGCGACCTTGGGGGAGGGCGGGTAGGGGTTTTCGTTGGTGTTAAGCTTGACTATGCCCGCGCCCTTGGGCTGTTCGCCCGGCGTGTAGCCCGCCATGGACTGGATGTTTTCGGCAATCGCCCTCATAGTGAGTTGGCGCTACTCGTCGAAGATCTTGAAGTACTGGATGAAGAAGGGGTAGTTGCCATCGGCGTCCGGCTCGGTGTCGCGCCAGATCTGGGCGAAAGCCGTGCGGGAGGCGAGAGTGGTGCCGAGGTCGTTGCGGACATCGGAGCGGCCGAAGAACGGGGTGAATGCCTCGCCTCGGATAAGGAGGGAGATGTTCAGGCCGCGGTCTGTGAAAAGCCCGCAGGTGTTGCGGATGACGGCCTCGCGCCCCTGGTTGCTGTCGGAGTAAACGCCGTGATCCCTGAAGCAATTTGAAATGTCCTCGTAGTAGTCCTCGTTGTTGGGATTGCTGTCCTTGTCGGTGTCATAGAGCCAGCCGATGTCGGAGAGGTTCTGGGCGATGCCGTCATTGTATTGGAGTTCCAGCGCGGCGCGTAGCGACTTGACAAATAGGTCAGTTTCCTTGAAGTTATTCACATTGTTGTCCTCGCTCAGGCATTCTGAAGCATCGCCGATGTCGTCGAAAATCATGTCATTGAGGGTGACATCGTTGAATATTGAGGCCATGGCGAGGTTGTCGCTGCTGTTGATGTTGACGAGGCCGCGCCTTGGCTTGTAGCTGGAGGAGAAGAAGTCGAGGACGCGGTGGAAGGGCTTGCTGTAGAGGTTGTCTTTGCCGCTGGAATTAGGAGGACTATTCCTGTATGGAACGGCGTTGAAAGTGGAAATCGTCTTGTTGACCCTATCAAGAGTCCAGTTGTATTGGTTGTCCCTGTCGCATTCGTATTCGAAGCCGAAGAGGCGGATAGTGGCATACGGCCCAATGAGGAGGAAGCCGAGTTCGCCAACGGAGTCGAGGCCGTTGTTGCGGACATGAAGGGAGTTGAACTGCTGGAAGAAGCCGTCGATGGACAGGTATCCAGACTCCTGCTTGTTGCGGCGGATACCGTCGCGGATGCCGGGGAAGTCTTTGACGGCACCCTCGTTGGTGAGGAGATAGCGCTGTAAGAGGGTGTATCCCGGTAGCCTTTCTCCATCCTCGCCTTCTGATTGGGCGTCAAAGGTGAAGTAGCCGAAAAACTCCTCGCTGTCCTTTCTAAAGTCTTCGACCATGGCGTTGAATTTTGCATTGCCATTATTCGCCTGAGCTTGGCTGATGTTCCTATAGAAATCCTTGGCGCTAGCAGCCCTGGAGTCTTCCGGCTCGGAGGTATTGAAGTTATTAAGAGCGGAGAACTTTTCAGGGTGGGCGGTGGCGAAGGTCGCCCAGGATCCGCCGCCGCCGAAGTCGTTGTGGGAGGTGACGGTGGAACGAGGCGTGAATTCGTCGTTGACCAGTTCTTCGGCGGCAGATGCGCAGGAGAAGGCCGGATCAATCATTTCACCCCACACAATAAGATTCACGATTCGTTTCTTCAATATGTAATCTTCGCCGCGATTTTCTCTTGCCGCTTGGACGGTAGAATAGACTTTCTTCTCTTGGCCTCCTTCTATCACGGCTTCCTGGCAGCATATTGTTTCGGCGTCATACGCATTAGGGTTAAAGGAAAAATGCTCTTCTTCCGATTCAATGCGGGAGGTGAGCCAGATGCCGACATCGGGTTCGTCGTAGGTTTCCTTTAGTGCGGGAACGCGGTGGATGACGGTGTTCCCATCCTTTGCCAGACCTGTCGCGCCGACATAGATAAGTTCCGGGAAGGGGAATTTTTCCTCCTTGTCTTCTTCGTTAGTTGGATTAGTGACGATCTTGTTCTTCCCCACGACGACCGCGTTGGAGATGACCATGTTGTTTTTGGGGTGGAAGCAGAGCGGGCCGTCGCCGAAGGTCCATGCGTTCTCCTTTGAGCGGAAGATTATGCCGCCTTCTCCGGTGTCTGGATCCAGTTCGATTTCGGTGTCATCCTCAAACTGGATTCCCTGGGCGCTATCAACAAGAGCATCCCAGACATCTCCGTTGTCGCATTGAAGAAGGAAGCCAAGCTTGGCCTCGATGTTCTTTTCCATGATGGATTCGTATGTGTCGGAGGTTGTATTGGCGGCATTGCGGTTGGCGAATACGACCTTTCCGTTGAATTCAACTCCGTATATCATTGTTGAGCCATCAAAGACACGAACCGTTGGGGTTCGTTTTTCTTTGCCAGATTCGTCAAATTCGCCAGTTGGGAAATTAGTAGGGAAGCTTGTCTCCTCTCGGTAAATCTTCAGTGTGGCCATAAAGCCGTTGAAAAGAGGGGTGTTTTCCGTGGCGGGGCGGGCGTATGCCTCGTATTCCTCGTCTCCCTTGAGGCTGTGGTCGGGGGCAAGCGGTTCGGGGTAGTCGTCATCGTCGATATAGTCCACAAGGCCTAGGTAGGCCCAGAGCGCCTGCTCAGTCACGCCGTCTTCGGGGGTCTTGGCCTTGTATGCGGCGAGGGTGTAGGCAGGGGCTGTGCCGCCGCAGACGGTGCATTTCTTGTCGGTGCATGCATTGTCCTTGATGGCCTCATGCTCAAAGCCGTATGAGGACTTGTTTAGACCGGCCAGCTTGAATGCGGTGATGATGGCGGCCTTGTGCCTGCGGAGGGAGTCGATATGGTTCTGCGAACCGTCGCCGGCGATGCAGATCCTGTCGATAAAGGGGAATTTAGCCTCGCGATAGGTCTTGTCGTAGAGATCCGCGGGGATGTCGTTGGTGGGCATCCTGCCGACAGGGGAGAAGTTGAAGGCAGAGTAGGCGGCGCCGTTGGCGAAAGGCGTTGCGTTCTCCAGGTTCTCGCCCTGGGCGCCAGTCGTGAACTCGTTTGCCCTGATGATTTCGGCGATGGTTTCAAAACTACGGCCCTTGTTTTTGTCCTTAAACTTGTCGCCATTCCCGTATGCCTTCTTGAAGAGGCCTTCGACGGGATGGATTTCGGCGGCGGATGCGCCGTGACCACGGTCAAGGGCGTCGCCCTCCTTGCAGAGCGCGGGGATGTCAAGATAGCCAGAGGTGTTGAAGGCGAGGAATGCGTAGCGGCCGACGATGTTGTTCATGTTGACGGCGTTGGTGCCGGCAGTCATGGGAACCCATTCCGGGGCGATTGCGTCGTAGTCATAAGTGGGGAAAGTTGGAGGCCAGGTTTTGTCGTCGGCATCCTCATAATATTCGGCGTATGCGCGATGGCGGATGCCGTAAGGGAGGAAGTATTGCAATTGGCCGCTCAAAATGCGGGCGACGGCGCGGCGCTTCTTGTATTCGTCCTTAATGATATTGTGGTCAACGGATCCAAAGGTGTCCTTCCAGAAGAAGACATCCCTTTTGTCGGCTGCGGCACCTGAGGAATCAAGAGGGAGCGTGGGATCCGTGGTGTATTTCCACATGGGGTTGTAGCGATCAGGAGCGGGCAGCCCATCGGGCTTGTGATTGTTGTCGCCAGCATCCCAATGGGGCCACTTCGAGTCGCCGATATCGTAGTTGATTGCGGCGATGGCGCTGGCCAGGGTTGACTTTGCGAACTGGCGCGCCATGATGGTGTTGCGGGCGTTGGCGGACGAGGCGCGCTCGATGCGCATCATGATGGCGAAGGTGACGCTGCTGATAAGCAAAAGGGAGATAAGGCCGAGGACGATGACGAGGGCCATGCCTGAGGAGGATGGATAATTAGAATGCCGCTGCATCGGAGTCTCCTGTTGAAAATTTAACATTTTCAATTCTACATTCGTTCTGCCTAGGGGTTCAGCGTTTCGCGCACCGGGAGGGCGACGGTGGTTTCAAAGGCGGTTTTGTTGCGATCCTGGCTGCCGGTGCTTCTAACAGAATCAAAGGTCAGCCTGTAAGGGGTGCCCCAAGGGTCTTTGAAGTCTTCTGTTCCGGTGAAGTTGAGAAACACGACACCGTATTCGTTGTCGGCGTCCTTGGCGTCAAAGATGGGCCTTAGGTTCGAAACAGTCGTGTCAACGGTTCGGCCATCGACGCGCCTGGGCCATTTGCCGTATGTCGAGTAATACTGTTCCCATGCGGAGACAAGCTGGCGGAGCTGCGCCTCGCACTTGGCGCGGCGGGCCATTACGCGGGCGCGGGAAATTGCGCCGAAGGTCGCCATCATCAGGAGGGCGATGATTGTGATGACGGTGAGGAGTTCGGGGAGGGTGAACGCGGATTTTCGCGAGGAAGCGGATTTTCGCGCAAGACTGCGCGACTCCGGCGAGGACACCGGAGTGCAAAACCCAGATGGCGGGGTGCAAAACCAAGACTGCGGGGTGCAAGACCTGAATGCAGGTGTTCTTTTCATCATTTTTTGCCTCCCACGTAGATGTTGTCAGAGGTGCGGTTCCAGTTGCCGTCGGGGCCTGCGGACTCGCCTGTTACAGACGATGCGCTGCTCGACCCCGTGTAAGAGGCGTTGATGGTGACGTATGTCGGGAACCTGGAATTCCCCTCGATGGTGTATTTCACGTTTATCGGGTTGCTGGGAGTTGCGGTGTGCTGGCTTTCGTTCGACACCTTCTTCAACTTGAAAGAGCCATCATTGTCGGCCACGATGGTTCCCTTGACAATCCTTTTCCCGGCGCTGTCGTATGAAATCAGCTGAACGGCCGTGGCGCCTTTTTCCTCATTGCCGTCCGCATCGTACCCGGCCGTCCCCGTTGATGCGAGGAAGGAAATACCCGAGGTGGTGAACTTGATGTCGCTGTCGCTGATGCCGTATGAGTTTGTCACGGCAAGGGAGAGATCGCGGACAATCATGCCCATGGCATTACGCAGCGAGGCCTGGCCTTTGACGCGGTCGGTGCCTGACTGGAAGGCGGCGCTCTGCTGCTGGAAGACCATTGAAACCATTACCACGATCACAAGGAGGATGGCCGTGGAGATGAGGATTTCAATAAGGGAGAAACCTTTTTTTCCCATTAGACGCCTCCTTCCATGATTTTATCCAGGCTTGGATTGAAAATCAAATCGAGGGTGAACGGCGTGTTCATGAAAGGGTCGCCGTCGCGGCGGTCCGTGACCCAAATCGCGATGCGCCGGATTCGGTGGTTCTTGTTTCTGCTTTTATTAGATATCGGGTCAAAAGCGATCGGGGTCTCGATGGGTGCGACTTGGATGACATAGCGCATGTTGCCGCGCCTTGTAAGGTATTCCTCAATGACAATCTCATCCGTGCGGAGAATTTCAACTGTTTTTGAGGAGCTGTCGCTTAACTTGGACTTGTATGTCTTGAAGTTCGTGCTTATGCTTCTGGGGTTGGAGCTTTCGACGCCAACCTTGATGTCATTGAAGGCTTTTGAAATGAACCTTCTGTTGTCGTCCCAGTCATCCCAGTCCGTAATTTCGGCGGCGTTGGCCTCTACCCTGGCAAGGACGTCAAGGGCGAACATTGTCTGGGCGGAATCGGAAATGGCGTTGGCCTCCATGCGAAGTCCGACGGGGAAAAATGAAAGAAGGCCGCCGACGGCGGAGGCAAAGAGCAGCATGACCATGCTGATCTCTACCAGCGTGAAGCCCGAGGATTTGTTTTTGTGATGGAAGTTGCTCATAATTCTCATCTTTTTACAAGGAGATGTCCTTGCCCCTGCTCAAAGCTCCGCTCCCGACGGTCTCTTTGACTGTAATTACGGCGGAATTGGCTTTCTCGGTTGTGCCATCGGGTGTGAACACGAACCAGAAAGAGTCATCCTTCTTTTCGCCGCCGGACTTGTGCGCGTAAGAGAAGTTCTTGGGCATCGTCTGGCGCTCGGCTATTTCAAAACCGTATGCGGAGCCAGAGGGCCAAGAGGCTGAATTAATGGCGGTGGGGTCATCGCTTGACCGCTCGATGGTGGTGGAGGAGTAATAGTATTTGTTCCCCTTGCCATCGGCAGAGGCGTCTCCGCCATTGTTAATCTCCTTCTCGAAGTCTATCCTATGCTGCGCGGTATTGGAGTTTGAGCGGGAGATTTTGCCAACGGTGAAGGTCTTGCCTGTGTTGAAATTGAAGACGGTCAGGACATTGAAGCCGGAGTCAACCAGGGCGACATCGGAGAACTTGTCCACAATGCTTTGCGAACTGGTGGAGAAGACTGTTCCCGCAGCCTGGAAGATGGAGGCGGAGAAGACACCCTCCTCGTCTGGGGCGAAGAGGACGGCAGTCCTGCGGCCGTCCATGCAGGCGCGCTGGCGGGCATATTCCATGACGTTCTGCGGGATTTGCAGCGCGGCGTTGGCAGAGGCTCCGCGGCGCATGCCGAAGCCGCTGGCAACGACAATGGTGGTTAGCATGACCATGACGGCCATGACCGAAAGCATCTCAATGAGGGTAAAGCCAGCTCTCCTAGTAGCCATAGGACTTGTCCTCCTCGTTTATGTAGCCGGCGTCGAAGGAGTCCGGCCCGACCTCGCATTCATCGGTGTCGAAGCAAATCCAGACGATGAAGGGGGCCGCTTTGTTGTTGCGCTTCATGGCGTAGTAGAGACTGTGGCCGGTAGTGCCGCTTGCGCTGGAAAGGGGAGTCACCGCTTCGCCGGCCCCCTTGGCGGTATAGACGGAAGTCTCGTCGATGAAGCGGATGTCGTCGGGGTTGCCCTGGCGATTGCCCACGCGGAGGGCGTCGAAGATTTCGTAGTTGTCCTTCTCCCACTTATACCAGTAATAACCGTTGTAGGCGTTGGTGTTCTCGCGCTTGCTCTTCGTCTGGCTGGAGGCTTCTTGCCTTGAGACTGGCCAGCACTGGTATTCGGTGCGGTAGCGCTGGAGTGCCACGCTTAGGGTTTCGCGGGTGATTTTCGAGCGGCGTTCCCGCGAGGTCTGGAGAAGCATGCGCGAAGAACCGATGATGATGGTGCCAAGGATGCCGATTACGGAAATCACCACCAGGAGCTCGATGAGCGTGAAGCCCGCGCGATGGCGCTGGGCGCCGCCGAATGGGGCGTGGAAGATGGAGAATGGGGAATTGGAAGTTTGCTTCATTGGTTGTCCTGCAAGATAGGTGAGTGGTAATCTGGAATCGGGAATTTAAGATTTGAAATTTAAGATTTAAGATTTGAGATTTGAAATTTGGGATTTTGGAGTTGAGATTTGAGATTATTACCTCTTACCAGGCGACGAGGAACTTCGAGCCGTATTTTTTGATTTCGTTGAACTTCTTCCCCGCCGAGGACATTGCAAGCGCCGAACCGGTAACCTTTTTGCCAGTCACGGGATTTTCAACGGTTCCTTCAAGGTCGAAATCAAGCGTGAAGTAGATTTGGTTCTTCCAGCGGTCAATGATGCCGGTGCCGTTGTAGGAGTAGTTCCCGGACGAGCCAGTGCGCTCCACCTCCTTTTCGGAGGTTTCAAAATAGACAATTGAATTGGGAACTGGCTTGGAGATGTCAAATTCACCCTTCTTGTTGTTAAAATACTGGGTGTTGAGAAGGGCGCCGATGTTATATGGACTGGCGACGAAAATGTCGCCGGCCTTGTCGTGGAACTTGCTCCTGTCTGGGAACTTGCCCTGATCCATCAGGTAGGTCTGCCAGGCGCTGACCAGCTGGCGGACGGTGTCCAGCGAATGAGTGCGGTAGGCGGTGCGGCGCGCGCCGGAGATGGCCGCCGAAGAGACGCCCATCAGAAGAGAGAGGATAAGCACGACGGCAATCATCTCGACCATGGTGAACCCAGCGGAGGAAGCGGCCTTTCGCGAGGAAGCGGCATTTCGCGAGGAAGCGGATTTTCGCGCAAGACTGCGCGACCACGCCGAGGACGGCGTGGTGCAAAACCCAGAGGGCGGGGTGCAAGACATGGGGGATTGGGGGTTGGAATATTGCCTCATGGGTTCTCCTGCGCAGTTGGTGATTTGAAATTCTACTTCGTATTGACGGTGGCGTAGATGTTGTCCTTGTTGTGGTAGGCGCCGCACTTCTTGCACTTGGCATCCGGATTGAGCGGGTCGCTCGTCACAACCTTGCCGTCGGCGCCTGCAGAGAAGAGGGCGTATGAGGTGAAGGGCGGCGGGCAAATGTAAACCAAGTCATGGCCATCTCCGCCGTAGGCGTCGCGGATGGTGTAGTAGAAGTAGTCTTCCGGAGAATCCGCCCCGGCCTTTGTCTTCATGCTCTTGTTGGAGATGATCTTAGACGTTATCCCGCGGATGCGCTTGTAGAAAGCGACGTCCTTGGCGGCGGGTTCGAGGTCTTCAAACAGATCCTGGGCCCGGCGCTTGGGGTTTTTCCCGTAACCCTTCCCATACTCATACCAGTGAGAGCCTTCATCAAAGAAATTTTTCAATTCCGAAGATCCGGCATCGCTGAAAATATTGTAGAGGAAGTTTTCCTTGCCATTCATGGTGGGGTCGCGGCGGTCAACGAGGAAGGACGCCAGGCCGAAGACGAACTGGTCATTGGAATCGCGAGGCTTGACATCCTTGAGGTATTTGCGCGACAGGTGGGCCGGGGTCCAATAGCCAACGGCCACACCGGGGATGAAGCCGCACTTGTTGCCATTGTCGGGTTCCCCCTCAACGTTTATGCCGCCGTGAGGCGTATAGCTTGGCGTTGTCTTCGTCTTGTAGGGAATCTTGTCGATGACTGGCGGGTAGATGCCGTACTCGGCGTGGTATTCGGCGATTGCGGCGTGGGTGAGGTTGAGGGTCTTTATCGTGGATGACACTGTGCGCGCCCGCTCACTGGGCTTCATCATGCGGAAGGTGATGCCCATGAGAAGGGCCATCACCACGATGACGACAAGCATCTCCAGAAGGGTGAAGCCGGAGGAGGAAGAGTTTTTGAGAAGGCGTTGCATAGGACTAACCGTTGAGTGAGGAGATGATGGAGACGAGCGGGAGGAACATCGCGATGACGATGGTACCGACGATAAGAGCCAGGAGGATGATGACCATAGGCTCGAGGATCGAGGTAAGGCCGCTCACGGCATTGTCCACCTCGTCCTCGTAGGTGTCCGAGATACGGGTGAGCATGTCGGCGATCTTGCCGGTTTCCTCACCGACGTCAACCATGGAGATCACCATGGGCGGGAATACCTTTGTCTGCTCCATCAGGCCGGACATGTTCTCGCCTTCCTTGACGCCGTCGTGGACTTTCTGAAGGGCGTCGTAGAAGATGATGTTGTCGGCGGTGTCGCGGACGATGCCGATTGCCTGGAGCATTGGGACGCCGGAGGAGAGAAGGGTGCCGAGGGTGCGGGTGAGACGCGCGATGGCGGTTCGGCGGATAAGGGTGCCGAACACGGGGAGATAGGCCTTGAACCTGTCTGAAGCGCGCTTGCCGGCCTTGGTGTGGAGCAGCATGGAGAGGAGGAGCCACAAGCCAACTAGTCCGGCCGCGATGAAGATGAAGTAGTGCTTCACCACATTTGACGCGCCGATGACCAGCTGGGTGATGGCGGGGAGCGACTTGCCTTCGAGGAGGTCGGCGAAGATTTCCTCGAACTTCGGGATGACGGTCAGCATCAGGACGGCCGTGATGATGATGGCCGCGCAGAGGATGACCAGCGGGTAGGTCATCGCGCCCTTGACCTTGTTCTTGATCTTCTGCGCCTTCTCCATGAACTCGGCAAGGCGGGTGAGGACGACCTCGGTGACGCCGCCGGCCTCGCCTGCGCGGACCATGTTCACGTAGAGGTTGTCGAAGGTCTTGGGGAAGTTGGCCAGCGACTCGGAGAAGGAGTTACCGGACTTCACCGATTCGCCCATGTCGTGGAGGATGTCCTTCAGCGTGGGGTTGGTGGCCTGGCGCTCCAGAACAAGAAGCGAGCGCAGCAGGGGCATGCCTGCGGCCATCAGCGTCGCAAGCTGGCGGGTGAACATGGTGAGGTCTTTTTGCTTGACCTTTGGACGAAGGAACTTAGGCAGTTTTATCTCCATGCCGCCCTTCTTGGCCTTGCGCGGGGCGGCGTTGGTCGATTTGGTGTCATCGACCATGCCGATGGCCGTTGGGAAGAGGTTCTGGGCCCGGATGGCCGCAATGGCCTTTGCCTGAGTGTCCGCCTCAATTGTTGAGCGGACTTCCTTGCCGGATGGATCGGTAGCGATGAAGTTAAACTTTGCCATGGAATTTGTTTGTTCGGTTATTCGTTTGACATGCGACTTGCGGTTTGGGACATGCGGTTTGCGACTTGCCACCGCCCTCAGCATGTAGCGCGCTACATGCTGAAGATCGAGAGGTTGGTCATCTGATGCTTGGCGCAGATGTCGAGGGCCTGCACGAGATACTGGTGCGGGGAGTCGCGGGTGCAGCGGAGCAGGACGTTTGCCGTCTTGGACATCGCGGCGTAGTTGCGCATCTGACGGTCAAGCTCCTCAAGCGACACGACGCGGCCCTTCACGATGAAGCCGCCGCGGAAAATCTCGATGTTGATGAGGTCGGGCTGCTCCTCGGGCTTCGCGTTCTTGTCGGGCGCAGGGCGGGACGCCATCAGCCGGGAGAGGATGTCCTCCTGGTGGAGCGTCACGACGAAGAAGATGAGCAGCTGGAAGACGACGTCGATCATCGGCGTCATTTCAGCCTTCGCTTCGCCGGCGTTCAATCCTTTTTTTGCCATAGCGGTTGCCTTCCTCTCTTACTGTTTCGCGTGCGGGGAGGTCGTCTCCTTGCGCTCCTGAACAGCCACGAAGCCGATCTTCCAGCAGCCGCGCGCGGTGCAGATGTCCATCACGCGCTTGACGTCCTCGTGCTTGGCGCGCCAGTCGGCGCGGATCAGCACGGGGAATGCGCCGAACTTGGCGTAGCGCTTGGAGATGATCTGCCCGAGGGCGGCGTCGGTCAGCACGGCGTTGTTGATGGAGACCTTCGCATGCGGGAAGACCTTTGTCCGGCGCGAGACCTCGATGACGATGGTCTGGACGGGCATGTTCTCCTGCGTGATGGTCTCGCCGTGGATGGCGTCCTCGAGCTGGATGTCCTTGTTGTATTCCTTGGACATCTGGAGGGTGACGACGAAGAAGATGATGAGCTGGAACACGACGTCGATCATCGGCGTCATGTTCATTTCCGCGCCTTCGGAGCTGGGCTTGCGTCTTGCCATTGTTAGCCTCCGTTTCCATTTGCGGGGCCGCGGGTGGCGCGGCCCCGCAAGGCGCCACTACTCCACCACTTCGACGTGGCGGAGGTCCTTGATCAGCTCAAAGGTGAGCGCCGACATGCGCAGCACGAGCTTGGCCGCGTTGTTGCGGATCACATAGTAGGCGCAGACGGACGGGATGGAGACCACGAGGCCGCCGGCCGTCGTCCAGAGGGCCTGGGAGATGGCGAGGGCGAGGGCGCCGACGTCGGGCGAACCGGTGGCGAGGCCTTCGAACGCCATGATCATACCTTGGACGGTTCCGAGCAGGCCGAGCGACGGCGAGATGTTGCCGCAGACGGAGATCCAGTTGATGCGCTGCGACATTCTCTCGTTCTCGATGTCGGCGGCGGTGTTCACGGCCTCCTGGATGATGTCGAAGCCTTCCTCGACATGCTGGAAGCCGGCGGAGAGGATGTTGGCCAGCGGGCCGGGCTCCTTCTCGCAGGCCTGGAGGGCCTTCATGACGTCGCCCTCTGCCATCGCGGCTGAGACATTGTCCACGAGCGTCTTCGGGATCATCTTCTCGGGCTTCATCAGGATGGCGCAGTCAACGACGAAGTAGATCGAGGCGATGCCCGATCCGAAAAGGGCCGCCCACAGGACGACGCCCAGCCAGCCGGAGCCGAAGACCACCGCGATCAGAGAGGTGGAGTCCTTGCTCTTCGCTGCTGAAGACGCCTCCAGCTTCGTATTGGCGTCGCTTGGCTTTTCAGCGGCCTCCACGGCTTCCGCCGCCGGCGCCTCCTCCTGCGCGATGACGGGGCACGCCGCAAGCGTGAAGATGCCCATTGCAATTGCCGCAACCATGATTCTCTTGTTCATTTCTTAGTTCCTTTTAGTTCCTAGTTAGTTGAGTTAGACGATGGAAATAATAGCAGAGTCCCCTTGAGATTGCAACTAGATCTTGTTGGCCCACTCGCTCTTGGGGTAGCGCTTGCGGAGCTGGTCGCGCATCTTGTTGGCGTCGGCGTTCTTCGAGAGGGCCTCGAATGCCTTGGCCGCCTTGTAGAGGGCCTCGGGCTGGACCTCGCGGCAGTTCTCGTAGAGAAGCACGGCGCGGAGGTAGCCGTCCTTGAGGGCGTTGAAGGGTTCCTTCTCCTCCATGAGGATGTCGCCGCGCATGACGAGGGCGGCGGCGGAGTCGTTGGCGTCGCCGTTGGCGATGGCCTTGACGAGCAGCTCCTTCACCTTGGCGGACTTGTCCGTCTTCAGGAGCGCGGCCCAGTAGATAGGCGCGACCTCGCCGATGTACGCGGCGGCGGGCTTCGTCTTGATGATGCCCTCGCAGATGGCGATTGCGGCGGCAGCGTCGCCGGTGTCGAGCTTGGCCCTGGCGAGCCAGCGCGCCGCGGGTTCGTCCCAGCCGAGCATGGCGTAGCGCTTCACGATGTCCTCAAGCACCGGAATCGCGGCCGACGACTTCCCGGCCCTCACGGCGTTGATGGCGGCGTCGAGCTTCTCCGGCTTGGCGACCTTGACGGTGGCCATGTCGGCCAGCGCCACGTCGAAGGAGGTGGTCTGCTCGCCCTGGCGGCGCGTGACGACGAACTTGCGGCCCTGCGGCATCCAGCGGATTGTGCCCTTGACCTCGGCGCCGCTCTTGAGGGTGATGATGCCCGGCATGCCGCTTTGCTGCGCCTGCTGCGCCGTTGCCGGCGCGGCGAACATGGCCAGCCCGACTGCCAGCGCGGTGAGTGCGAGAATTGACTTGCGTGTATTCATTAGTGATGCTCCTTGTTGATTTGAAATTTGAGATTTGAAATTAGAGATTAGAGAATGGCGACTTGCGACATGCTGACTACTCGTTGCCCTCCCCGAGTTCGATGCGGGCCTGGTTGCGCCAGGCGTTGAGCTGGCCGACGTAGCGGCCCTGCGGGAAGCGTTCCAGATATGCGGCGCAGTTCTCGAGCACCTGCTCCCAGAGCCCGCGCTCCATCAGCAGGGGCACTGCCTCGAAGTAGGCGGTTTCCGCAAGCGGCAGCAGCTGCGGGCGGTCTTCGCCGACCGAGTCGATGAAGACCTGGTAGGAGATGAGCGCCTTGCCGAGGAAGTCGTTGGCGCGGTTCTTGTCGCCGAACTCCGCTTCGGCGCGGGCCTTGCGGGCCATGATGCGGCCGGTGTCGATGTCGCACTGCGCCTGCTCGAGGTCGTTTGTGCGGCGCTTCTTCACTTCCTTCATGGCCGCGATTGAGGCGTCGAAGAAGGAGACGCGCTTGTCGGAAACCTTCTCGGTGAGGCCGGCCTCGGATGCGGCGTTGCTCAGCATCGCGTAGGCGTCAACCATGAGCTGGAGGGTGGGGAAGTCGTTGATGAAGGTCTGGAGCTTTTCGACCGCCGCGGCGTGGTCGCCCTTGGCCACGAGGAGGCGGCACTCGGCGAAGCGCGCCTGGATCTGCATCGGCGAGCCGGCCTCCGCGCGTCCGAGGACCTTGTCCAGCGCCAGCCTCGCGAGGTCGAACTCCTTCGACTCGATGAGGGCGTTGGCGGCGCGCATGATGTCGGTGTCGGAGTAGTCGGTACCGCTGCCGGAGAACATCTCGCGGTAGCGCGCCACCGCGCCCTCGCGCTCGCCCATCTTCATGAGGCTGTCCGCGATCATCGGCAGAGCGCCCTTGGCCTGCTCGCTGTCGGGGTAGTCGCGGCGCAGGCGCGAAAGTGCGGCCTCGGCCTTTTCGGCGTCCTTCATGGACATGTAGATCGTGCCGACCTGGATCAATGCCGCCGGCGCGCTCTCGCCCTGCGGGAAGTTCTTCACGACTTCCTCGAAGGCGTCTGCGGCCAGCTGGCGCATCTTGTTCTTCGCGGCCTCGTCCTTGGCCGGGAACTGCGTGAGGGAGAATGCCTTGTTGTAGAGCGACATCTCACGGACGGACTGGTTCTGCTTCTTCTCCTTCTCATCGACTTCGGAGGAAGGCGGCGGCGTGGCCAGTTCCTTTGCAAGGGCGTCGAACTCCTTGACGGCAATGCCGAGGCTCCTGCTGGCTTGGGCTTTGTCGGTGTCGTTGGTGGCGGAGCGGAGCGTCTCCACGGCGCGGGTGCGCATGGCGGCGGCCCGGCGGTAGCGGGTGGAGAAGAGGGCCTGCGTCGGCTTGGGCAGGCTCTTCAGGCGCTCGATGTAGTCCTCGAGGGCCGGCATCAGGCGGTCGTAGTCGCCCTGGGTCTCGTGGATGGCCGTGATGCGCTGCATCGCGGCGAGGGCCAGCGGCGAGTTGGTGTAGGAGTTCGCCACGATGGTGTAGTATTCGAGGGCGCCCGCGTAGTCGCCGTCCTGGAAGGCCTTCTCGCCGAACGAGGTGAGCATCGAGACGCACGACGGGTGGGTCGGGTAGAGGGCGAAGAACTTGGTGTAGGTGGCGCGGCGCATGTCGTCGCGGCCACACTCCTTCCAGAACTCCGCGATGCGGATCAGCTCGTCGCCGGCCGCTTGGATGTAGAGTGGGTTGTCGCAGAAGCGCTCGGCGAGGTGGCCGACGACCGTCTCGGCGTAGAGCTGCGCCCCGGCGTCGCGCCCGACCTCCTGGATGTAGCACTTGGCGAGATCCTCGAGGGCGAATACGGCCTCCTCGCAGTTCGGGAAGGCGTTCAGCACCTGGAGCAGGCGGTCGCGCGCCTCGGCGATCTGCCCCTGGCGGAAAAGCGCCCGCGCGTCGCGGTACTGGATTTCGCGCACCTTCGCCTCCTGGGCGGGCGTGACGATGGACTTTGGCCCCGAGCCGAAGGTTTCCTCAAGCAGGCTGCGCACCTGCTCGCTGCGCGCGCCGGCGTCGGCCGCCCAGGCCGATTCCGGGTATTTGAGATAGACGTTGATGAAGTGGTTGAAGGCGCCCTTGCCGTTGCGCTTGCCGGTCGAGGGGTCCTTGGTGCCGAGGAGGAGCGAGATGACCTCCTCGCGCTTCTTGGGGTCGGTTGCGCTGAAGTCCTGCGCGGCCATCAGCGTCTGCGCCTTCTCCTGCTGCATCGTCGCTAGCAGGTAGCGGCATTCGGCCATCGGGCTCTGGCGGACCACCGGGTCGCCGGTCTCCTCCTGGATTGCTACAAGTTCGCGGTGGATCTCGGTCAGCGCGCCCATGTAGTTGTCAACGAGCTGCTGAGCCTCTTCAGGCTTGTCGCGCACCATCAGCACGTGCGCCTTGAAGACGATTGCCTTGCCGAACCAGAGGTCGCGCTCCCAGAGGAGGTTGTCGGCGAGCTTGTCGGCCTTGACCAGATAAGGCTCGCGCTTCTTCGCGTCCGTGGCCTCGTCGGCGAGGGCGATGCAGAGTTCCGCCGTCTCGCCCAGGCACTGGCGCTTGATGTGGCCGGGGAGGCCGGGCTGCTTCACCAGCACTTCGTAGAGGGCGATGGCCTCGTCGCGCTTCTTCATGCCGATGAGCATCTGCGCGAACTTGTAGGCCGCGCCGGTGAAGGTGGAGGCGAGGGATTCCGGCACGGTGACCGTAATCTTGCCGTCCTTGTCCTTCTTCTGGTATTTGGCGAAGAAGGAGCCGTAGATGGCGCTGCAGTCATCGTAGCGGGCGTAGGCATAGTAGGAGTCGGCGAGCGCAAGGCGCATGGCCCAGAGGATGTCCTCGGGCTTGCCGGCCTTCTCGGCGGCGGCGATCTGCTCCTTGACGACGTCGAACTTGCCGCGCATGAGGTCGGCCTCCAGCTGCAGCTGGGCGGCGCGCACGGCGGCCTCGGGGAAGCGCGAGGTCAGTTCCTTGAGGACGGCGTCGGCGATGTCGAGGAAGAAGTTCCTCTGCAGCGCCTGCACGTAGCGCAGCCCCTCTTCGAGTTCGGGGTTGAGGGGCGCGTCGCCCATCTGCTGCGCGGATGCGCCGAAGGCCACGAAAGCGGCGACCGCCGCAACGGCCATGGCGCGGACGCCATGCCGCGCCGCGCCGGACTTCAAGATTCCAATGTCATTCATCCGTGATATCTCCACGAAAGAATGCTACACCATCCTCGGCAAAAAGTCAAACCGCGCGCGAAAATTTTTAAAAACATAAAGGGCGGCCGCGTTTCGGCGGCCGCCCCTCTGGGCTCGGGCGGGGTTATGCCGCCGCCGTCGCAAGGGACATCAAGAACTGCTTGATGTCCGAGACGCCGCGGAAACTCTTGGGCGCGTCGCCGTCGAGGACGACCAGCGTCGGCGCCTGCTTGACGCCATACTGCGCCACCAGGTCGGGATGGTCGGCCGCGATGAGCTTCTCGTATTTCACGCCGGCCTTGTCCAGCAGCGCGCACGCCGCCTTGCAGTTCGGGCAAGTGGCCGTGGTGAACAAAAGCGGAGTTCCGCGCAGGTCTGCGCGGCCCGCCGCGGGAGCGGCGGGTGCAAGACCAGCAGAGGCTGCCGCCGCAATATCGGAGGGGGCGGCTCCTGCCGCCGCCTTCTCGGCGCCGTTGAGCACGTGGTCCTTGACCACGCAGCGGCCAAGGTGGTGGTGTTCCTCGCCAATGGGTCCCTGGTGCGTGAGCTGCGAGTGCTCGATGTCGTAGGTCTTGCGGTCGAGGAACTCCTGCGACTTGCCCTCATTCCAGTTCTGCACCGGGCGGTAGTAGCCGGTGATGCGGCTGTAAACCTCCGTCTTGCGGCCGCAGATCGGGCACTCCTTCTGCTCGCCGGTGAGGTAGCCATGGTCGGCGCAGATGGAGTAGGTCGGCGACATGGTGTAGTAGGGGAGCTTGTAGTTCTCGGCGATCTTGCGCACCAGCGCGGCCGCAGACTGCCAGGAGGGCAGCTTCTCGCCGAGGAAGGCGTGGAAGACGGTGCCCGAGGTGTAGCGGGTCTGGAGGTCGTCCTGGATGTCAAGGGCGGAGAAGATGTCCTCGCTGAAGCCCACGGGCAGGTGCGAGGAGTTGGTGTAGTAGGGCTTGCCGTTCTCGTTGGCGGTGATGATGTCGGCGTAGCGCTCCTTGTCGTGCTTCGCGAAGCGGTAGGCGGTGGACTCCGCCGGGGTGGCCTCGAGGTTGTAGAGGTCGCCATACTGCTCCTGGTAGTCGCTGAGGCGCTCGCGCATGTGGTCGAGGACCTGCTTGGCGAACTCCTGGACCTCGGGGTGCGTGAGGTCCTTGCGGAGCCACTTGGCGTTGAGGGCGGCCTCGTTCATGCCGACGAGCCCGATGGTCGAGAAGTGGTTGCTGAAGGTGCCGAGGTAGCGCTTGGTGTAGGGGTAGAGGCCGTTCTCGAGGAGCTTGGTGATGACGGTGCGTTTGGTCTTGAGCGAGCGCGCCGAGATGTCCATGAGCTTGTCGAGGCGGTCGTAGAAGTCCTTCTCGCTCGTGGAGAGGTAGGCGAGGCGCGGGAGGTTGAGGGTGACGACGCCGATGGAGCCGGTAGATTCGCCCGAGCCGAAGAAGCCGCCGGTTTTCTTGCGGAGTTCGCGGAGGTCGAGGCGCAGGCGGCAGCACATGGAGCGGACGTCCGACGGCTCCATGTCGGAGTTGATGTAGTTGGAGAAGTAGGGCGTGCCGTATTTGGCCGTCATCTCGAAGAGGAGGCGGTTGTTCTCGCTCTCGTTCCAGTCGAAGTCGCGGGTGATGGAGTAGGTGGGGATTGGATACTGGAAGCCGCGGCCGTTGGCGTCGCCCTCGATCATGATTTCGATGAAGGCCTTGTTGACCATGTCCATCTCCTTCTGGCACTCGCCGTAGGTGAAGTCAAGCTCCTTGCCGCCGACGATGGCGTTGAGGTTCTTCATGTCGTTCGGCACGGTCCAGTCGAGGGTGATGTTGGAGAATGGCGCCTGCGTGCCCCAGCGGCTGGGCGTGTTCACGCCGTAGATGAAGGACTGCACGCACTGCTTGACCTCGCGCTGCGAGAGGTTGTCAACCTTGACGAATGGGGCGAGGTAGGTGTCGAAGGAGGAGAACGCCTGGGCGCCGGCCCACTCGTTCTGCATGATGCCGAGG
>JAEEGL013935780.1_pt1 | contig 49801 bp, 38 predicted proteins | sample 9134231 | NCBI WGS metagenome assembly JAEEGL01 (sample SAMN16246548, study PRJNA631951) | gut metagenome | biome: gut microbiome; feature: rumen; material: fiber-attached | host: Bos | place: Iran: Karaj | collected 2018-10 | reverse complement strand
TCTTACCTTGGCGGCAAGACAGACCTCGCCGGCAACAACTGGAGAAGAATGCATGTAGGTGACTGGCAGTATTCGGTACGTGATTACATCTCAAAATATTCACAGTAATTTATAATAAGTAGAAACTGAAACACAAAAATAAAAAGGACACATTCAAATGGCATTTGTAAACAAAAAGGTCCGTCTCGGTGACGTAATGATGGACGAGGGCGTTATCACCCTAGACCAGTTAAACCAGGCCCTGACGAGACAGCAGGAAACAAAGCACAAACTAGGTGAAACTTTAGTAGAACTCGGATTTGCATCTGAGAGGCAGATAGCCACAGCACTGTCTCGTCAGTTAGGACTTGATCTCGTAGATCCTAACCGAGTAAATATCAAGGAAAACATCCTTAACCTCATAAAAGACCACAATGTCTTAAAGAGAAACCTGGTGATCCCGTTTGACTTTGATGAGTACGACTCCAGATACCTCAAGGTCGCTATGGCAGACCCTATGGACATCAAGGTCATCGACGATATGACGCTGCTGACCGGTATGCAGATATCACCTTGTATCGCAACTACCACGGATATCCTGGCAGCTATCGATAAGTACTTCGGTAATCTGGATAACATGGCAGTGGCTGAGGCCTTCGCAAAGCAGCGTGAGGAAGAGGAAGAGCAGTACAAAGACGAGGAAATGACCGAAGCAAATGCAGCGGTTGAAAACAGCCCCGTTGTTATCCTTGTAAACCGTATCATCGAGCAGGCTGCACGTCAGAGAGCATCCGATATTCATATCGAACCATTTGAAAAACACATCAGAGTCCGCTACCGTATCGACGGTGTGTTGAAAAACTCCGGTGATTACAAGATAAACATGCTTTCGGCTATCAATACCCGTATCAAGATCATAGGCGGTATGGATATATCAGAAAAGCGTAAACCTCAGGACGGACGTATCACATCCATCGTAGATAAAGTAGAGTACGATATCCGTGTATCCCTGCTTCCAACCGTATACGGTGAAAAAACCGTTATGCGTCTTACTCAGAAGAAGGCATTGTCTAGGGATAAGAGAAACCTCGGATTTGATGAGCATGAGCTCGGTACATTCGACAGGATATTCTCGAATCCTAACGGTATCATACTGGTTACAGGACCTACCGGTTCCGGTAAATCAACGACACTTTACACAGCGTTATCAGAGTTAAATAAAGAAGATGTTAACATCATTACAGTAGAGGACCCTGTCGAGGCGAATATCGAGGGTATCAACCAGGTACAGACCAATGTAAAAGCGGGTCTTACCTTCGCATCAGCCCTCCGTTCTATCCTGCGTCAGGACCCGGACATCATCATGATCGGTGAGATCCGTGACCAGGAGACCGCAAGTATAGCTGTTACTGCATCTATCACAGGTCACTTGGTCGTATCGACACTCCATACAAACTCCTCAGCTGCATCGATTACACGTCTTGCAGATATGGGACTTGAATACTACCTCATCGCCGACTCAGTAGTAGGCGTTATCGCACAGCGACTTGTTCGTCGTCTGTGCCCTGCATGTCGTAAGGAAAGACTTGCAAACGAGAGAGAAAAGAAGATTCTCGGCTGTGAAGGAGAGGAAGAAGTAAAGATCTGGGATCCCGTAGGTTGTCCTCAGTGCGGATATAACGGCTATCGAGGCCGTATTGGTGTATATGAGCTCATGCCTATATCACAACGTATCAGAAACATCATTGCATCCAAGGGTACTACAGAACAGATAGAAAATGCTGCACTTGCAGACGGTATGTATACTCTGCAGATGGCATGTAGTAAACATGTAAGAAACGCAGTAACATCCATCAACGAACTTAAGCGTATTGTATACGCAGGCGAAGATGTGGATGATGCAGAAGCAACATCATAATAAATTAATAGGAGAGGGAATATGTTAAGTATTAACGAAATGCTTGTAATAGCGAATCAGATGCATGCATCCGACTTACATTTGTCGGTTGGTGTACCCCCTAAGGTCAGAGTATTTGGTGATCTGGTAGACATCGAAGGATGTTCCATCCTCACCCCTGCAGATACTGCAGAACTTGGATACTCCATCATACCGCCACAGCTCGTACAGCGTTTCGAAGAGCAGGGCGAGCTCGACTTCTCATATGCTATCATGGGAGAAGGACGATACAGAGCAAACGTATTCCATCAGAGAGGATCTGTAGCAGCAGTACTCCGACTCATTGGTATGGATATCCCTTCACCTAGCCAACTCGGTATACCGAATGCGGTAGTAGACCTTACTTTTAAAAAGAGAGGACTGGTACTTGTTACCGGACCTACCGGATCAGGAAAGTCTACTACACTGGCATCACTTATTAATGTTATAAATGACAGATCACCATATCACGTTATCACTCTGGAGGATCCTATCGAATACTTACATCCCCACAAGAGATGTATCGTAAATCAGCGTGAGATTGGTCTGGACACAAAGAGCTTCTCACAGGCACTTACATCTGCACTACGTGAAGACCCTGATGTTATTCTTGTAGGTGAGATGCGTGATTTGGATACTATAGCAACAGCGATAACTGCGGCTGAGACCGGTCACTTGGTATTCAGTACACTGCATACCATCGGAGCAGCAGCAACCATCGACCGTATCATCGACGTATTCCCGCCTTACCAGCAGACACAGATCAGATCACAGCTGGCTATGGTACTTGAGGGAGTTATTTCCCAGGCACTTTGTCCTATCATAGGAGGTAACGGACGAAAAGCTGCATTCGAAGTCATGCTTGCTACCCCGGCTATCAGAAATCTTATACGTGAGAATAAGACATTCCAGATAGCAGGTACCATGCAGACCTCGCGTAAGATGGGTATGAAGACTCTGGATGATGACTTGTATGATCTGTATAATGCACACTTCATCGACAGAGAAACCGCCATCAGTTTCGCACAGGATGCGGGAACACTTGGACAGCGTCTCTCGTTCTAATAGCCTTCCCCTCGAGGGGAAGGGGGACCGCGAAGCGGTGGATGAGGTGGAAACCTCGATTTGTGAATTATGAATAAAAATATGAACAAAAAATGAACAAATTTTTAAAAAAGTGTTGACAAACTAAAAGACATGTGTTATATTAAATTTACACGAAGGAGATAAGCCGTGGGACAGTATCAATACGTAGCGGTCACCAGAAATGGTGATCAAACCAAAGGTAATATCGAAGCAAAAAATATCGAAGCAGCAAAGTTGATGCTTCAAACAAATGGACTTACACCTATTTCTGTGAAAGCGCCTAGTATTTTTTCTAAAGATATAAATATAGGTGGAGAGAAAAAGGTTACAAAACGTGATTTATCAGTTTTTTGCAGACAGTTTACTTCCATTTTAAATGCCGGTGTTACAGTAGTTGAGGCATTAAATATGTTGGCTGATCAAACTCAGAATAAGACTTTGGTAAAAGCGCTTAGAAAAACTTCAGAGTCTGTTCAGCAAGGTGAGACATTAGCGGTTTCAATGTCGAAGCATCCAAAGGTTTTTCCTGAGATGTTTGTTAATATGGTAGAGGCTGGTGAGGTTTCAGGTTCACTGGAAGAAGCTGTTGACCGTATGGGTACGCAGTTTGAAAAAAGTGCAAAGTTAGCTGGTATTATTAAGAAAGCTATGATTTACCCTATAGCTGTAATTGTAGTTGCTTTAATTGTTTTGATAGTTATGTCCACAGCTGTAGTACCTCAGTTTGCTGCCATGTTTGCTGATATGGGTTCAGAACTCCCCGGTTCAACTAAGGCTGTTATGGCTTTAGCTGATTTCCTAATTAATAAGTGGTGGCTTCTAATTATTATTGTGGTATGCACAATAGTTGGTTTGTCAATGTTTGGCAAAACCGAAAAAGGAAAAACTGTTTATGGAACTATAGCTATTAAGATACCAATTATTGGACCTGTAAATATCAAGACTCAATCAGCGAGTTTTGCAAGAACTATGAGTACACTTGTTTCTTCGGGCATGGGTATTTCACAATCTCTTGAAATATGTGCTAAAGCTATGAAGAACATATTGTATAAAAATGCACTTATTAAAGCTAAACAAGAAGTAGAGCAGGGTGTTAATTTATCAGTTCCTATTAGAAGAGCAAAAGTATATCCTACTTTAGTTCCTAATATGATAGCAATTGGTGAGGAGACTGGTAATGTAGAAACTATGCTTGACAAAGTTGCAGAATACTTTGAAGAAGAAGCGGAACTTGCTACACAGTCTATGTCAGAACTTATGCAACCGGTTATAATCGTTGTACTAGGCGGTCTTGTTGGATGGATGGTTCTTGCGATGTATCAGCCTATGATTACAATGTATGGCGATATGGAGAATCTATAATAATGAATCTTATCCCGGGGGACTTACAGGTGAGTGATGTAAGAAGAAGGGGTTAGAGATACAAATCAAAACAATATTATAACACAAAAGGAGAAAATGTTATGAAGAAAATGAACAACAAAGGTTTTTCACTGGTAGAACTTATCGTAGTAGTTCTTATCATGGCTATCATCGCTGTAGCTCTTGCACCTCAGGTAATGAAGTGGGTTGAGAATTCAAGAAAATCAACAGATGCTAACAACTATGATTCAGTAGTTTCTGCAGTTAATCTTGCATTAGCTGATGAGACTGTTATGAAGTTAATTGGAAATCAGTCTGGTGACAGCGTTCTTTATTGGGGATCTAGTTCAGCTACTGCTACTGGCAATACTTGGACTTTACCTACTTTAACTGCACCTACTGGTGTTTCTGCATCTGCATTTAGTGATAAGTTAGTATCAATTCTTGGAACAAATTGGCAGACTGAAATGAAGGTTAAGAGAACAACTGAGCTTCCTAGTTCTCCTTGGTGCATTACTATTAGTAATATTGGTACAGTTTCAAGAACAAACGCACCTGATACCAGTTCAGTATCGTAATTGTTTAGATATTGATTTAACTAAATATATCTTGCCCAGATTCAATCTGGGCAAGATTTTACGGTAAATTTTATGCCGGAGAAAGATTTTTGTAGTTACGTAGTGCAAAAATTCAATAAGTAATTATAAGAAATGCCTTGCATGTCACTCAAAACATTAAAACTGCCTTACCGGTACAGGTTTAATGTTACCCATGAAGGTATTTTTTTTTATAAAATTATCAAACCATGAATTTACATTTTTGTAACTTCATTGAAGGGTCAAATAAATGAAACATGGTGTTTGGTGAAAGTTTAAAATAATTTCTCTATGCATTCTATGGACTATTTTTATGTTTTTGCAAATGTATTCTTTGATAATAAAATTTTTAATAGATGCGTTCATAAAATGTTAACAAAATCTTAACTTTTTCTGAAAAAATATTGTAAAAAAGTAAATATTATGATATTATAATTTCAAATAAAAATTTGTTTTAATGTACAGTGTTATCTTAAGATTTAAATTTGGTAGGAGAAAAAAGATGAAAAGAAAAGATAATAAGGGATTTTCACTTGTTGAACTGATTGTTGTTGTTTTGATAATGGCTATCGTTGCGGTAGCTTTAGCCCCTCAAGTTATGAAGTGGGTTGAGAATTCAAGGATATCGTCCGATCTCCAAACCAAAACAAATATTGAGAATGCATGTATTTTAGCCATGACTGAAGAGGCCGCATTTGATATGGTAAAGGATGGGGGATATGAGATTATTATCACTAAAGATTTTGGTAATGGAACTGTTTCATTTACATATAAAGTAAATCGCGGTGGCACTATACAGTCATATCATAAAGATGATGCTGCTCTAGCAACAGATGCATTTTGGCAGAATTTTATAAAGGTTGGAAATTATAGCAGCTTCGATAATTTTGAGGACTCTGTGACAATTAAGTCGACACCTATGAGAGGAAGTGATATTGTCTTAGATGTACATGTTTATGAAGGTGGATATACATTTAGTGATCTTGTTGGTGTAGCAGGTGAAGAAGTTGGTTTATCATAAGTAATATATTTAGTATTAGTAAAGTTCTATTGAATATTATTCTGGGAGATAAAAATGCTATCTGTGTTGTTTTATATTATTTTATTTTTGTATGCGATTATAATTGGTAGTTTCCTTAATGTATGTATATTGCGCATTCCCCTGAAGGAAACGATTGTTTCTAAACGCTCCCATTGTATGAGTTGTGGACATCAGTTAGCTTGGTATGATTTATTCCCACTATTCAGTTATCTTTTTTTGAGGGGAAAATGTCGATATTGTAAAGCTAAGATAAGTAAACAGTATCCAATTATAGAATTTTTAAATGGTATTTTTACTGTTTTGTGTTTTGCAATAGGCGGGTTTTGGCCGCATGAAATAATAGCTATATACAGGATGGACATTTTTATCTACAGTATTGGAGTTTTGCTGCTGTCTGCGATACTTTGCTCTGTATTAATAGTAATTACAGTCATAGACTGGCGTACTTTTGAGATACCTCTGGGGGCAAATATAGTGATACTTGTTCTTGGATTGATAAGGCTCATTTGGAATATATTTGTATTTGGCGCTGAAGGTGATTGGTTAGAATATGTTGTTGGTTTCTTTATAGTAAGTATACCGCTTGCTATGATATATTATATTTCCAAAGGAAGGGCTATCGGAGGTGGGGACGTTAAACTAATGGCGGTAGCGGGGTTATTCCTTGGATGGAAACTAGTATTAGTGGCGCTGATTGCCGGATGTCTTTATGGCAGTGTTATACATATAATTCGTATGAAAATATCGGGAGAGGGAAAACAACTTGCTATGGGTCCGTATCTTTCTGGCGGTATAGTAACTGCGCTGTGGTTTGGCTCTTATATTATTAATTGGTATTCAAATTTCTTTAAATAATTGAGAATTGTATTAAAAATTTTAAAAAATATTGAATATTACCATTTTTGATGGAAAATATAACGATTTACTTAAATAATTTATACAAATTACAATTGTTAAACTTTAATAAAAACACTATTTATTAGTTAAAAAAACATGAAAATCTATGTACAATAATTGAGATTTGTGATATAATTTTAATGATAAATTATGAGTATGGGGCTATTTCAATTTTTGCGGTCCTATATCCATAAAAATAACCCGGTACTTAAGGGAATTTGGAGGAGCGTAATGGCTGTAACAAAAGTACTAAGTATTGAAGTTACGGATGTTGTTACCAGAGTCATAGAGGTAGACTATGGTAAGAAGGATCCGGTAGTCCACAAGGCTATAGTGTTTCCTACACCTGAAAAGACAGTCAGCGATGGTGTTATTGAAGGCGTAGAGACATTCGCAAAGGAGTTCCAGAGGCAGATACATGGTTTTGGAACTAAAAACGCTGTTTTTGTTCTTGCCACCAACAAGGTGATAAGCCGTGAGGTAAGTATACCTGAGATGAAGGATGATCAGATTCCTGATTTTATCCAGAATCAAAAAAGTGAATACTTTCCGATGGATACTTCTGGTCATACGATGGTTCATCGTATACTGGATAGAGATAAGGATAAAAAACAGATAAAAATAATCGTCTATGCTGTACCTCAGAAGTTAGTATCTAACTATCAGTCTTTTGCTTCGCTTGCAGGATTGAATATTGTCGGCATAGATTATAATGGAAATGCTATCTATCAATGGCTGTCTAATGAAAGTCATAAAGCAATGGATATGTATCTCCAAATTAATGAACGCAGCACTTTATTTACGGTTTTGGAAAACAGAAAATATGCACTTCAGAGAAATATCAACTTTGGCGCATATGCTCTTTCGGATCGTCTGATACAGAGCGGTTATTATGATGCTGAATTAGTTGATCAGACATTTACAAGATCGGATGCTTTGAAGAAACTCAGCGAGGAAGAATTTGTATTCCCGAGTTTTGCAGCTATAAAATTATCAGAGCCTGATTCTGAAGCTGCCGAGAGACTACATAGTGCTAAGGAGATGGTAACTGAGGGAATGCGTCAGTTATTAGGTAATCTTTCTCGTGTACTTGAGTATTATCATTCAAAAAACCAGAATGCAGAGCTAAATACTATCTTTATTGGAGGTTGTGGTTCAAAAATCAAAGGCTTGAAGGCCTTCCTTGAAAATGAGTTTTCAGGAGTGGAAGTGGTTGTGCTTGACCAGCTTCCTGATGTTAAAGTATCTTCCTCTGTTAACAAATCAGGAATTAACACATCTGAACTTATTGCATGTTTAGGAGCTTCAGAAGGATCCTTGACTTTTATAGTTGCATCTAAGGAGGCTAAGGCTAATAAACTTATTTTCTTGGGCGCAATTATACTTATCTTGGGTATTGTAGCAGCAATAGTTCTTGTGATAATTGGAAAAGGAAAATACAACAAGAAAGTTAACGAGAAAGAAAAAATACAAGTACAGATAGATGACCTGGTAAACTCCGGTATTGAGGATTTAGAGGCTAGATATAATGCTGCTATGGCATCCGTGCAAAAGATTATTGAATTTCACAATGGGACATATAGAGCTAACGAGGATTGGAATGCTGTACTTGAAGAAGTAGAGACTAAGACTGTAAGTTCTATGGTAGTATCAAATCTGTCTTCAGATGCTAACAATGTTGTATTTAATATAGCGGTTGCCACAAAGGAGGAGGCTGCTAAGTTACTGTTGCAGTTCCAGCAGATACCATATTTTGAAAGTGTTAGTGTTACATCTATTAGGGAGAGTGAATCTGAAACTACTGGACAGAAAGTTATAACCTTTACCTTATCTTGTGCATATGTAAAGAATTATATTAATCAGGATGTAAACGGAGACGGTAAAGTAGACGAGAATGATGATAAGAATGGTGACGGAGTAGTTGACAAACTTGATGTATACGGTGACTCTAATCATGATGGTTTAACTGACATCAGAGATATCATTAAGTCTGAAAATGAAGCAAGAGAGCTGTTGCGTAATCTTATTGAAAATGATATCAATAATGATGGTATAGTTGATAATGCAGATGATATAAATCAGGATGGTGAAATAGACGACATAGATAGAGACTTGTTTGCCAGAATAGAGAACCTTAACATTGAGACTATAGGCGACTTAAATAGTGATAATGTTGTGGATATATTAGATGGCGTTGAGTATCTGAGAATTATTGATGAACTTAAAGCGGCAGAGAATGGGGGTGTACAGTAATGAAGGGAAATGAAAAGAACATCCTTATTGGAGCGTTTGTGGTGGCAATACTTGTAGTAGTTGCTGCTTGGAAATTTATTTATTCTGCTGACATGGAGAAGATGGATCAGGTTCAAAATGAGATTAATACTCTGCAAGCAAGAATGGATGAACTGAATGCTAAAAATGCAAACAGAGCCATGTATGAAGCTGGCATAACTGATTCTACTAACATAATAGACACTGTTCTTTCCTTGTACGGTCCTGGTAATACGCCCGAAAAATCAATTATGATGATAGTTGATTTGTGTAAAAAAACTGGAATATCTGTATCCGATATAACATTTCAAGAAAATAAGTTAATTTATGCTTCTGAGGTTAAGGAAGGTAGTGAAAAACCAGAGACGGAGATTTATCAAGGCGCCTTAACAATGAATTTATCTAGTGGATATACACAGTTGAAAAAGTTGACGGATTATATTAATTCATATCCTGAGCGTATGAATGCTGAAAACTTTACAGCTTCATTTAATGCTGAAGACGGAAGATTAAGTGTTATGATGCATGTCAACCTTTATAGTGTATCTGATAAGAATCATGTATACTCTGATCCTGTTATTGAGGATATAGAGTTGAGTACAACTAATATTTTTAAGACGGCAGAATATGTAGCTGAGGAAGAATCCGATGAAGAGAATGCATTGGAGACTTCTGAAAATAATGTGTCAGAAGAGAATGCCGCAACTGAATAACAAACCTTTACTTTCCTGCACATCCTTTATGGGTGTGCAGGTAAAGGTGTTTGTAGAGGAAAGGTTTTTGTTTGTATCTCTAACAGCATATAAGAGGAGATATGGCGTTAGATAGACAAACGGTTAGTTGATGAAAGGAGAAAATATGCTACAGAAAAAGAGTCTATTAAAGGATCAGGGGGGATCTACATTAGTAGAAATCATAATCAGTGTATTGATAGTAGGTATAGCGTTTGTACCTTTGATGATGGGATTAAACTCTGCACTTACTGCCAATCGACAAACTGAGAAGGAGCTTTATGCAGAAAACGTAGCATCAAATGTTGCTGAGGTATGTAAGACATATGGCGTAAAGGGTCTCAATGAAATGGCTGCAGCCACAGAGTCATCAAAACAGATATCTGCAATTTTTACAGGTTCAAGTCTTGTAAAGGACAGTACTGAGGACAAGTTCACTATAAGTGGAATAACAGCAGGTACCGGTAAAGAATATAAGGCGGTTGTTACTTTTTCCGACGCAAAATATAATACTGCACCGACTGCGGCACCTTCGGCAACACCGCTACCTTCACAGGGCCCTCGACAAAATGATTTTTCTGACTACCCTTCTTTATCCGGTATAGATCAAGCTTGTATAGTAAGTTTTGTAGAAGATAATCTTTCTGATATTGTTAGCTATTATCAAGGTGTAGCAGCTTCTCATGGTGGTCATGTGGTTGAAGCAGATATGCTTGCTAATGTTGACAAGTGGTTAAAAAGAGAAATAACTGTAACTATTTCAAATGGAGCAGAAGGTGTTGTGGTTAATAAAGCCACTACATATAGTATTGATCCAAGTGCTACTATCAATACACAGTCCGTATTTGGCAGCTTATCAAGTAGCATTGATTATCCTTCTCAAGTTGAAGAGGTTGGAAATTATAGCAGTTTACCTTCAAAATTGATACTAACTTATGCTCCGATAAAGAATAGTAGTGGTGTACCGATTTCTCTTATGGAAAAGGATATAATTACTATTGATAAATCCACACCCGGTAGCATTAATGTTTATTGCTTGTGTCAGGAAGGAAGCGAATTAAAGACACTGGGAGGAAATAAAGGTCAGGTATTTATTAATTGTACTGATGCCTCTCAGGATGCTGATGGAAAATACTATGTAAAAACTTACAGTAATTTGAACTACACTTTAAATGCTGTAGAGGAGATTACTAAATTTGGAGATGGCGCTTTAACAAAACAGAGCAGAATGAAAGATGCTGACATAACAATATATGATAGAGAAGGCAATCCAGTTATTAACAAAACTGTCACTGTAATAGAGTTTGAATAGAAAGGTGAGATGGGTATGAGAGAAAGAATACTTCTAAAAGACAACAAGGGTGCTACTTTGGTACTTGTTATTGTCGCCATGTTTTTCATCGGTCTGATCGCATCGATAGTATTAACTGTAACAGTTGGAAATGCAAAAAATACAAAAACCACAAAGGATTCATCTGAGAACTTTTATTCAGCAGAAGGTATTCTAGATGACCTTAAAATGTATTTGAAGAAGCTTGCGGTTTCTTCTGCTACTGATGCATATGGAAAAACTCTTGAAAAAGCAGGTACAGGCGTTTCTTTAAATGATGAATTCGACAAGAACTTCAAAGATTATCTTGTTGACAAGCTTCAAAATGCTTTAAACGAAGGAAATCCGTTTGGTGTTACACAGACTATGGATACGGATTTTGTAAAGAATAATATTACCTTTGAGAGACCAGGAAATATAACTATAAAATATGGAAATTTTGTAGTGGATGGTTCAGAATACATACTAAAAGATGTTGTCATTACACTTGTTGATGAGAATGGTTATGAATCTGTTATTACTACGGATATCAAGTTTTCTGCAAAAATGCCTGAAACAGGAATTATGGGATCATCAACAGAGTTTAACTATGGCATTGATCATTTTATTATGATCTCTAAAAAAAGTATTAATTCAAGTAACAATAATTTAACCGGAAATATAGTTGGAAGCATATACGCTAGAGATTACTTAAATCTTAAAACGGATGCTGCCACTACTGATGTAGTGAATTTAAGTAGTGAATATGTTATTGTTGGAAAGGATATTAATATTGATAAGGGTAAGGTCACTATTTCACCGGTTAGCAAGTATTTAAAGGATGAAGCTGGCAATTATCAACTTTCTACAATCACAACCATAAATTCAATTCCTGTATCAGGAGAAAATATTTATAAGGTAGCCGGTGCCGGTACTCAGGTAAATAATAATGTATGGTGTGACAGTATGAAGATAGGTGATGCAGAGGTCACGATCAAATCCGGTAAAGATTTTGACAATGTTGAAGTTTTTCCTGAGATTAATTTGAGAAAAAATCTTGAACTGAATGGTCAGAATTCATCATTTACAGCTAACGGTGGAAAAGTGTACGGATATTCATCAGGAAATGCTACTTATCTTGAATCGGAACCTGTAAGCAGTGCTATTATTCTGAACGGACTAGGTGCAAATCTTGATTTATCGGATGCAGATGCTCTTTGTGTGGCAGGAACTGCTTATACAGCATTATCGGATATTGATGGTGTTTATGATGCATATAAGATATCTGCATCAGATACACCTTCGACTGGTATCAACTATTTTACACAGGGTGAATCTATAACATATCGTGCTCTTCAGGCACTTTATCTTATCCCCGGAGATTATATTACTGGTGTAGGTCATAATCCTATGAAGAAATCAGAAGAACCTGATATTGATCCTGATAATGTCAGTGTTCCATCCGGTCTGTCGGGCTTGCTCAATGCAGGTGTATATAAACGTATGGAAGTCAGATATGTTGGCACAGAGTCTTATGTTTATTGGTTCTGGGATTTTAGTTCAGTAGATAATGCTGTTAAATATTTTAATGAAGTAACAACAGGTTCAACAAAAAGATATTCCGGATTGTTAGATAAACAGGCAAGTGTACTTGGATATAATACCGGATCTATTAAGCTCCCTACCAGTAATGTTGGACTTAAAGGCAATGCTGTAGTGTTTAATGGTTCAAAATTTACGCCAAAGGGAAAGTCAACTCTATTGACCGAAATGTCCGGAAAGAATGAGGATGTTCGAAATAGTCTTCTTGCTACAGCACAAAAAACCGCTGGAACAGCTGAAAAAGACAACCTGATAGACAACATGTTTAAGAAAGGCTTAGAGAATACGTTAGCAAGTGAGGACTATACAGGTACATTATGGGGACCTTTAAAGCCTATTGCAGAAGGAGATGGAACAGATATTGTTCAGTATACATATGATACAACAAAGTATTCTGATAGAACTTATGTGTTGAAAACTGGTCCTAATGTCAGTCTTAATCCTGATGCAAATAAGACTTATATTATAATAACTCCGGGCGATGTTAATATAGGTGCGGGTGCTTTCAGGGGTCTTATTATAGCAGGCGGAAATATAAATCTTGCAACAGGACTCAATATGGAATGTTTAGGAATGATCCAACGTACCAGAAAAGTAAATGGCGTAGAAGAGGAAGAAACAGTATCTACTCCCAGGACACTTTCTGAGTTTAGGGCTCTTCTAAATGTAGTTCTTGATGATACTGTGGACAGTGCGAATACTAGACTTAGGTCTATATTTGGAGTTGCGGATTCTTCAACAACCGGTAACTTAGGTGAAGATGGAGATTTCGTTAGTGTTGAAACTGTAGAATGGAAGAGAAACTGATTGGCTTTTCATAATTCAGAAGGGGGAGAGTGTTTATGAAAAACAAATCATTGTTGAAAAGTAATAAAGGGTTCAGTTTGGTTGAAATGATAGTGGCAGTGCTTATAATGGCTATTGTCGCCGGTGCTGCTATAGTGGCATTTTCATCAGTATTTTCAACAGAGGTTAAAGCTGCAGCAAACAAGGTGGCCGATGCACTGAAACAGACCCGTACCAGTGCAATGGCTTTGGAAAACAAAACAATTGCTTTGGGAGCTTTTTCACGGACAAATGTTTATGCAAAATTTTATAATCAAGATGATACTCTCTATATAGATGTATGCACTGACATCGATGGAAGTGAAAAAACTTTGTATTCTTCTAAAATAGGAGGAGGAATCAAGGCTCAATTTTTTGTAGTAGGAGATGACGGGACTGTAGACACAGCTCCGAAAGCTGATACTGATACGGATTCTGTAAAAATATATTTTAAAAAATCCACAGGCGGTGTCGCAGGATTGTTTAAGAGTGGCACAGGGGGATCTGAGGATTTAATAAATAAAATAAAAATGATCAAGATTTCTAGCAGTTCAAACAGTTCTATATATAAGGATATGGTGCTTGTTGGAATTACAGGACGAACATATATAGACGAATGAGAAGGGAGGGGCTGATTATATGAAAAATATGAAGATAAATGATGAAGGCTTCTCTTTGGTTGAATTGATAGTTTCTGTATTGATTACGGGAATATTGATGGTGGCAGTTGGAATGTTTATGTCGACATCCAGAAATGCTTATCAATCTGTAAGTACAAGTGCTAGGCTTCAAGAAGAATCCATGACAGTAGAGAGAGTCTTGTCAGAATATATCATGGAAGCCCAAAAATATGGTAAAGATTTAGGCGAAACTGTTTCTGGAAAAGTAGTTGATATTTATTGGTTTAAGACTAGGCCGGTTGAAGGAACGAGTTCGACACCTAAAGTATATTTCTTTGTTTATGATAGTAATGAAAAAACATTAAGATATTATGAAGGTTCTGAGGGTGATGTTGATGAATCTTCTGGAAGCGTTACAGCTGGTGGTATAAATCATTTGGCTGCAGGGGTGTTTGGTGCAAATGCAAAATATAGTTTAGTTGCCAGTTATGTAGATTCTATTACTGAGAAGAAAATAGTAAAGAAAGATGATGGTACTGATTTTATTTGCTTAGAACTTCAGTATAGTTACCTGGACAGAACTTATACAGATAATCTAACTGTTGTAACTAGAAATAAAACAGGTAATATAGTTACTCCTGATCCTGATCCGGAACCGGGTGAAGGTCCTTAAGTACTTGTTTTTTTAAAAGTATTATTGATAAAAATGAATCCATAAGATGTTCGGAAGTGTATCTGCACTTTTTTAGAAAGGATGAAAAATATGAAAAAAGCGGGAAAAATTTTGGCTTATCTCCTTGTTATCACACTTATAACAGGACTTTTTACAGCTATAGGGTATGCCAAATCACCTGAAACAGAAGTCAAAGCAGTAAATAAGACTTTTAATGTACTTGAAATTGTACCGGATGCTAACATGGCTACGTTTGGTTACTTTGTAGCTAATAAAGAGCCTAAGATTTCCAATAAAACTGTTACAGAAAATTGTGCTGGCGATCAAAATTTCAGGGATTATTTGAAATCTATGGGTTGTGGCGAATATAAAGATGGAACTTATACCAGCAATAATCTTTTCATTAGATTATTGAGCAGTTTAGATTCATCTATTACTTGGAATTGTAATGTGACAGTCTGGACTCCCGGATCAACCGGACTTGATGCGGCATTACAAAAGGCAGACCTTGTAGTTATTAATCAAACAGTACCTGCAAAATTACAGAAAACAAGTCCAAAATCATTTAAAGATAATGATTTCACATGGGATGAAACATATAAGATCTTTAAAAAGATAGCCGGAGTTAATGGAGATCCGATACCTTATATTATAGATTTTCAAACATATTTCAGCATTTTACCTTCTGATTGGCAGAATAATACAACTTCAATATGGAATAATGTTTTAGGACAGGATCAGGATAGATATGGCTATTTTGCTGCTGATGATGTCGATTTGCTTTCAGAAGAAAGTGATACAGGTATCAGTGATTACGGAACAGGAAATACTTCTAATAAAGGATCAAAATTAAATTGCTATAAATTATATACATTGCTTGCATCTATTAATCCTGCAACTATGTATGGTTTATATTTTGCAACCAATGACGGTTCCTATGGTTTTACAGATGAAGGAAATATCCTGGCTGTAGGTACAAGACCGGGAGCACTTGTTAGATCTTATTATATCGGAAGAGAGATAGAAGGATGGGGTGAATATCATATTCAGCCTGCTTTCCTTTCTTCCTCAAGTAAAAATATTAGTTCAGTAATGTCTGACATGGGGTGGTTAGATGCTAAGACTTTAAGAAATAGTGCTTCATCCCAATTTTACAGAAAAATCGGAGCCGGAACAGGTGCCGGATTACTTTATAATTCCAAAAATAATGGCCTTTTCTATGTTATGAAGGATGCAGATACTCTTTTTGCTGCAGCTACGTCTGGACCGGAACCTTCTACAACTGGAACAGAACCTACAACAGAGCCGACCTCAACCGGGACAGAACCCACAACAGAGCCGACCTCAACAGGGACAGAACCCACAACAGAGCCGACCTCAACTGGGACAGAACCTACAACAGAGCCGACTTCAACCGGGACAGAACCTACAACGGAGCCGACTTCAACCGGAACAGAACCTACAACAGAGCCAACTTCAACTGGGACAGAACCTACTGGTGGGGCTGAGGATGATAAACTTGTAGTTTCTAAAAATAATGTGAATTCTGAATGGGATGCTGGATGTAATTATGATTTTTCAATAAAAAACACATCATCAGAGAAAATTAAAAACTTTACTATAACCCTTACACTAGCTAGTACTGCTGGGATTTCAAAAGTAAGTTTTAATGGTGGTACAGCGGATCTTGATGGAAGTATATTAACGATTAAATATTCCGGAGGCTGGGGTGATTTTGATCCCAATGCTGAAAAGAATTTTCAATTAAGTATTGGAAAATCAGGGAATAATAATATCGGTGTTGTATTAGATAGTGCATTTGCAAATGCAAGTATTTCATTGAGCAATACATCTTCCAGTATTGGTTCTTATAATGTTCCTATGGTGCCTGCTCCTACATCAGCTCCTGTAGAAACAGTTCATGAAACATTTGCTGCTGCTGGGGACCCGGCACCGGTTACAGATTTGGCCGATATAATAAGATCATTTTTAACAAGCAATAGAAATGATTACCATCCTTATAGATATCTTGTTGTTACCAACAATGCTGTTGATACAACAATAAATAGATCTCTTGTTGCTGAAATGGTAAAAAAAGCCAATGCTGCAGATAAGGGTCTTGTTGGTGGTATAAAAATAGAGTGTATAAGTAAACAGTATTTTGAAGGTATAACAGGAGATCTTTCACAAACATATGATGCTATTTACTTTGTAGAGTCAGCTGGAACTGCCGGACAAGTAAAACTTAATGGTTATACTGGTACACAGATTTCAACAGGTGGAGCAGATGCTTTAGTCAAGGCTTTTGATGACAAAATGAAGACAAATCCCTTCGGCATTCAGTATATAAGTATGCCTATTGAATACTATACGGGATTAAAAACAAATTATCAGGATCAAAATGGCTGGGGCGGTTATGGATCATATGGTAGTTTGACTGTTGACGGAAATGAAAATTTTATAAATAGTGATTCACATCCTGGAAGAACACTTGATTTCAACTTTATAATTAAAGGTACAGGAAAGTATAAAATAGAATTATATGTTGATAAAGATCACGATTGTCTTTTTGATGAGAATCCTAGAGTATTATCTAGTTCATATGATGGTGGAGTAGCATTTACTGATTCTGTAGAATGTGATTCTGTACTTGATAAAGATTTTGTAGGTGGATTTGCTTGGAAGTTAGTAATAACAGAAACTGGCTCAGGTGGAAAGTCTATAAGTCATGTAGGTTATAGTGCTGTAAGGAACACTTCTACAAAGAAACAGACTATTAATTTGCTTCAGGTTTATCCTACAGATTATAAGGCTAAATATGCAGGTACGGAATCACCCCAGATGATTTCCAATCCGGTTCTTTTGATTCCTACAAAAGATGAAATTGAAGCTGCAGAAAAGCCATATAATGCTACAAGTAATCCCGGTGGAAAAGGACATAAATTAACAGAATATATGATTAATGAGAGTGGTACTGGACTTGGTATTATGGGTCTGGTAGATCACTTTAATGGTGTTTTGAGTGTCGATATAATGGGCCATGATACAAGGAACATAACTTCTGATGCTCTATTAGAATCATTTATTACATCAAATACTAATCCGGTTCCGGTTCATTCTGAAACAGTAAAGCTTCCGGATAATGGGCCTAATGGTAAGGAAAAGAGAAGTAAACTTCTTTTATATAACTCAGCTTTATTATCATATTTTATTGCAAAACTTGAAGATTATGATATAAATGCAACCAGATTTTCAGTATACGAGTTTAACAAAGCAGTTAAGAATGACGAAATTCAAATAAATGAGAAAACCAAACTGTTAGCTAAGGCAACTCAAGTAAAAAATGCTGATGGCAGTTTGAGATATGGATATACCGCTACTGAACTTGGACTTAATGCAGATTGGGCATCTCAAGAGATTGATTGGAATACCGGAAATAAAGAAAAAGTATATCTTGTTTCTGAAGATACCGGAAAAATATATGGATATAGGTATACTCAGACAGATTCAGAAGATAATGTTGAATATAAGCAATATTTCTATCCTGATAAGTTTGGTTCAATAAAAGGTGAAAAGATATGTGAACTGACTGATTTTGACCTTCTTATGTTAGGATTTGGAAGCACTATGGACTATATGAGTTCTGATGCTACACAGTTGATTTATGACTATATAGATGGTGATGGACCATCATTTATAGGAAATGGTACAGTTACTTTAAATGACAACAATAGTTTAGGAAGAAAAATTAAAAGCTTAATAGGTATGAGTGATGTGAGAACTGGTGAGACCGACTTTGTTGGTAACGGAAGAGGTACATCAGTAATGATGACAACAAATGATACTCTTTTCTTACATTATCCATATACAGTTAACTTCTATATGAGAAGTTCTATATGTCCTAAACAGCCTTATAAGCTTAACCTTACAGGAGCGGATTCAGATCCTATTGTATCCTATTCTAAATATGTTTCTGATACAGCGGGTAGGGCTTATGGCAGTAATGATGGTTATGGTAACTGGGGCGATGGTCAGGAAAATTATTATCTGTATAAAAAAGGAAATATTACCTTCTGTGGTTTTGGTTCATGGAATGGTAATCCTTCTGAAACAGAATCAAGAGCTTCCGTCATGACAATGGCTGAAAATATCATGATTGTTAATGCTATGGTAACTACAGCTAGGTCAGCAAGTGATCCTGAGAGTGATCCTGCATGGATGAACTGTGAGGATATTGATGCAAGCGTTATAGAAAAAGAACTTGATGACGATTTAAAGGATTCTTCTGGAAAGAAAATATATAACTTCGCTGATGCAGTATACACTGATTTTGACTCATTTGGTATGGTTAAATATTTTAAGTCAGACTCTATGTATATCGAAGGACACAGTGATTCTGCCGTAGTATCACTGAATAATAAGGTGACAACTGTTAAATATGCTACAGGTCAGCCTGCTGGTTACACAGATGAAAATGAAGTAAGGTGGATTGCATATCATATTAAGACGCCTAGTGATAATACCGTTTTGAAGATTACTACTGAAGATGGTCAGCCTTTGGCACTTGATATGTACACCGTAGCTATTTCCGGTGATAATGTAACTGCTACTAAGATGTCACCTGAATCAAATGGAGTATATAAAATAACCAATAAAAAAGGATTCTATTATATCTGCGTTCCGTTGAAGTCAGATAATAGTGCATATGAATCTTATCCTACTAAAAAATTAGGATTTAATTTTGATAATGTTACTGCATCAAACAATATTGATCGCTTTAATATTCTCTTGAATTTACAGTCAGGTGGTCAAACTGTTGAATATCATACAATTAATATGATAAGAAGAGTATTGTATCCCGTTAAATAATTCGTAATATTTTGAAAAGTTTACTCTTTAAGGATCAGTCTTTGCAGACTGGTCCTTTTAGATTTAAGTAATTAACTATATCCTATGCCCAAAGTTCCTTGACTAAAGAGGTATATAGATGTATAATATTAAATGGTAAATAATGAAGAAATATAACTCTATGATAATATTTTCTTAGCACAGAAAGGATATAGAAATGGGCATTTTAAATACTAAAAAAGTATTAGTTAGAAAAATTGTAAGTTTATTGTTTAGCTTTGTTTTAGTAATTGGGTTATTTCCCCATATAAGCATTAAGGCAGATAATTTAATAGATTCGGAGCATACTATAGGTGATATTGATGAAGACGGAACTATTACACCGAAAGATGTGACTTTACTTAGACGTTATCTGGCAGGAGGGTGGAATGTACAGATTAATATGTCTTTAGCTGATATTGATCAGGATGGAAGTGTTACACCAAAGGATGTAACACTACTTAGACGTTACCTGGCAGGAGGATGGGGAGTTGAAATGCCAACTCCTATGACTACTGATGAGCCGGAGGATGACGGTAAGATGTCGCTGCTATTAACATATGATCAGACATCAGCTAGAGAAATGGCTAAATTATTAAATGACTTTAGGGAAAAGGAAGGCACAAATTACGATTCAAAATTGGCCCTTATATATGATTATGACCTTGAAAAAGCAGCTATGCAAAGAGCTGCAGAAATTGCAGTAAAGTTTGATCTGGATCATATGCGTCCTGATGGTGAAAGCTATAAACAAACACTGGCAGAATATGGTTTTGACATTTCTCCCAGAAATATTCTTTACGCAGAAAACATTCTTTTTGGTACAGAAGATACAATGGAGCTTGAAGATGCGTTCAAGACTTTAAAAAATAATGATGGAAATAAAAAGATTATGTTAGGTTACTATACATATGTTGGGATAGGACATGTGAAAATTGATAAGACAGACTTTTGGGTACAGCTTTTCAGTGATGAAGAGAATAAAACGATTACTGAAGTGAGAGCTGTTGATGGAGAAGTGGAAATGTCAATTGCGATTCCTGAAATACTCATAAATAATATCGTGCCGGAATATGTATCGGGTAAAACTACTGTATCTGTTGGAGCAACAGAGACTCTTCCGATATATACAGGAAAAGTTACATTTGCAGGAAGCGAGGCTGACGAGATAAAAATATCTAAGTTGAAATTTATTAGTGGGGATGAATATGTGAGTGTTTCCGACGGAAAGATGGTAGGACTAAAAAAAGGTATCGGGTCTATATTAGCCAAAGTAAATGGTATAAATGTGTCAGTTTCTATTGAAGTAACCGATTGAATATGACTTATTGAAAGCAAACCTTAAATAGAAGGGAGATTACTATAATGAGAAAATTACTATTAACATTACTGATGATTATTGCACTGACAGCCTCTCTGTTAATTACACCTGCTTCTAATGTAAAAGCAGATGGGATTACTAAAATTGGATTTCAAGTTACTTATGGTCAATCTGAGGCCAGACAGATGGCTGAAATGTTGAATGCTTTCAGAGCGACAAATGGTTCTAATGAGGATAGCAGATGTCCATTAACTTATGACTATGATCTGGAAAAAGTAGCGATGCAAAGAGCAGCTGAGATTGCTATAAAGTTTGATCTTGATCATATAAGACCGGATGGAAATAGTTATAAACAAACCTTAGCTGACTATGGATTCGATATTTCACCCAGAAATATTCTTTACGGAGAGAACATTTTGTTTGGTACTGAGGATTCTATGTTGATCGACAGTGCTTTTAAACAGTTAAGCAATGATGAGGGAAATCGTGCATTAATGTTAGGATATTATACAGCAGTTGGCATAGGGCATATAAAGATGGAGGAGACAACTGACTTTTGGGTTCAGGTTTTTGCTGATGAGGGTAAGAACTATACATATGTAGCACCTGTTGATGGTATAGGCACTGCATATGTCTATGTTTCTTCATCCCTGGTTGAAAGTCTGAATATAGAATATACTTCAGGTAGTACTAGTTTAGCCGCCGGGACTACAGCATCAGTACCGGTTTATACTCCGGTTGCAAGATTTAAAGGAAGCGAACTTGATGATGAATTAAAACTTACTCCGGTAGTTTTTGAATCGGAAGATGATTACGTACAGGCTTCGGATGGTAAAATGACAGGCCTCAAAGAAGGTAACGGAATAATAAAGGCTGATTATTTAGGTCGATCGGTGTCATGTAATATTACGGTTACCAAGGGTACCGGAACAATTAATTTTACTCCTACTCCCACTCCTCAGGACAGTGTTAAAGAAAGTTTGACAAAAGGTTCTAAATTTGATGTAGAAGGGATAACCTATAGAGTTACATCTAAAGGAAAGGTAGAAGTATACGGGTTAAGTTCAAAAAAGACAACGGAAATATCTGTCCCGGCATCTGTAAAGTATTCCGGATATAAATATAATGTAGTAAAGGTTGCTGATTCGGCATTCTCCGGCTGTAATAAATTAGAGAAGGTAAAATTAGGTTCGAATATTAAAACCATAGGGGCTAAGGCCTTTAAGGGATGCGTTTCTCTTGCACAGATTACTATTCCAAAAAAGGTAACAAGCATTGGTAAACAAGCATTTTATGGATGCAGTAGTCTGGAAAATATAAAAATTTCCGGTACTTATATTAAGAAAATTGGAAGCAAGGCCTTTACAAAGATAAAAAATAACGCTATTGTGAGTGTACCATCTAAATCAGTTCAAAACTATAAAAAAATGTTAGAATCGTCAGGAATAGGTTCTAAAGTTTCAATATCTGTATTTTGATATTGACTTAAATATATGTTGAGGAAGTATTTATGACCGGTAAGAATACTAATAAAAAAATGTTAATTCCACTGATAATTGGAATGTTGATATTAGTGGCTGGATTGATATTTGTGATCATATATATAAACAGAGATGAAAACTTTAACAAGGGTATTGAGACAACTACTTCTAATGAAATATCGGAAACCAAAGAAAATGACATAACTGGAAAGACAGATGATTTAGGTAATAATTCTTTAGAAGATAATAATGCCACGCCAACAACGTCCGGAGATTTAATAGATAATAATACAGATAATAATCCGGAAAATACTGTAGAATCAGGAGCGGTGTCAGTTATATTGGGGAAATATAAAGGACTTATCACGAAGTATGAACCTGAAGTAATTACTGATGAAAATATTGACTCTGTTTTAAAAAGTCTCCAAGATGACTATACTGAGATTGTAGATTTGCCGAATAGAGCTTTTAAGAATGGAGATATGGCCATAGTGACATTTACCGGCGAGGTAGGTGGGAATGAAATAGATGCTTTATCCGGTGTTTGTTTGCAGGTTGTAATAGGAAGTGGTATAATGCCCCAGATTATCGAGGAGGATATTATCGGGCGGCATATAGGAGATATATTTTATCATGATATAGAATATCCGGAAGAATACTCATCTGTACCTGAAGCTGCCGGAAAAATAGTCCACTTTACTCTTGAACTGGAAGATGGTTTCATGTTTGAGGTCCCTGATATAACAGATGAATTTATTAACAAGGTGACAGAATATACATCTGTTGCTGAATACAGATCAAAAGAAAAAGAAAGATTACAAACTGAGGCGGATGAAAAAGCCAAAGCAGAAATGATAAGAAATTTGAAAGATCAGATTATTGATGGATGCTCTTTCTCTGGCCCGATAGATGACGAAATAAAGAAGAAATACGTACAAAGACTGCAGGAAGAAAATAACATATATATGGAAAATTATTATATGGATGCAGCAACATATTATTCTTTAGTTTATGATATTACTGTTGAGGAGTTCAGAAATTCACTCATGGATGATGCTGCTTTTCAGACAAAATATGAATATGCTATAAAAGAAATAATGAAGCAAGAAAATCTTCAGACAGTAGAAGAGGCAGAACAATTGATAATAGACAGCAGCATAGTTGAGGAATGATCAAATGCTTTGATTAGGGGAAGGCAATACATGCAGCAAAAAGGAATAGTATCAAAGTCGTTAGGCAAGGTGGCAGATAAAATATTACAGCTGTCAGAAAGGGTTGAGGGTCTAAAAGGAGATAGACCTGAGAAAGCTACTATCGCTGTATATTTTATTGGACATATTCTAATGTGTTTTGTTCATGAGCCTTGGTTTGATGAAATGTTGGCATGGTTGATAGCTCGTGATTCTACCTTTTATGAAATTGTTTTTGTTGCTCCGCATTATGAAGGTCATCCTTCTTTGTGGCATTTGATTTTATCTCCATTTGCAAAAATAGGAATGCCCTCTAATATATCGCTTAGTATTGTAAGTCTTTGCTTTAGTGGGATAGCTATTAGTATTATTGTTTATAGAGCACCATTTAAGAGAATTATAAGGATGTTGATACCGTTTACCTACTTTATGTTTTATCAGTATGGGATTATCAGTAGACCTTATTCGATGATGATGTTGGCTTTTATGCTAATGGCTGTAACATATAAAGAGAGAGATGCTAAACCGGGGAGATTTGTTTTTTCAATATGGTTTTTATGTGTTACGAGTGCATATGGTATAGTTATCGCCGGTGGCATCTGTGTAACATGGCTTATTGAGATGTTAAAGATTTCTATTAAGAAAAGTCATGAAAAAAACTCAGACAACGGTGAATATCGCGGGTCTTTTAGGATTTTTTTGGAGGATCATTTGTTATGTAAGGGGAAAATCTTCTGGTTTTTTGGACTATTGTTATATGTGATTTTTATTCTTATTCGAATTATTCCTGCTGAAAATGCATATGCATCTGTAAGGGCAACTGTTGTCAGTGATGAAAACGGTTTGCTTATAAGATTATTATATACTTTATTTGGGGTATTATCTGATCTGGTGGTAACAAATACTTACAGTAATTCCGGAACGTTAAGGAATGTATATATTTCAACTTATGAGTTAACTGTTTCAGTGTTCATTGGTATAGCGTTATTTGCGACTATATTATTTTATGCTTATAAAAAAGGCAAAATAATAGAATTTGTGCTCCCATATACTATGTTCTCTGCCTTTTCAGCATTGGTTTATCTGTATGATCATCATATAGGTATTGTTTTATTGTTCATAATTTATTATTTTTGGGCATGCGAGAACAGTTCCAAAAGCAATAGCATAGATTCTGTGAATGCAAAGATAAGACATTGGGGATTATCGAAGAGAGTTATTGGGGTGACTACAGCTATTATGCTGATAATTCCTATGTATTGGAACATTACATCATGTGTATGCGATATATTTCATACCTATGGCTACGGTAAAAAGGAATATGAATTCATTACTGACAATCAGTTATCAAATTATAAGGTATTGGCAGAATGGAACAAAATCTTTGAAGGTGATGAGGGACATGAGCTGTATTCTGATGACAATGTTGCTTTTTCATTGGAGCTAGTAGGTGTGTCAGCTTATTCTTTAAAAAACAATATATTAAATAGTGTTGAAAACGTCGGGTTAACTTATTCTACGATACATACTGTCCCATTAAAAGAAGAAGGTGAAAAACAGAAAAAAATAATATGCGGATTAGGTAAACCAGATATTTTACTAGGGCAGGTCAGTTTAGAATCTATTTATGGCTTAGATACTACATTGTTGGAATATATACCGGTGTATAAGGGGACATATGGGAATATAAAAAAGGGAGTGCCTGAATTGCATACATCTTACATATATATAAAAAAGGAAATTGCAGAAATAAAAGGATTACAAGCCATAGGATGACTATAGAATAAGATAAAGCTGGAAGGAGAATCGGATATGAAAGCAGGTACGCTTGACAAGGTAAAGGATAAATATCCATGGCTTGTCGGCGCGATAAAGAAATTGATCATTTTTTTTGCCTCATTGGTATTTGCCGGAAAATTTTTAATCGTTTCAACGTTTTCAATTTCAGGTGTATCTGAAGTAGCCGATTTTTCTCTAACTGCGATGATGATATTTGGTTTGCTGAATATTATCTTATTTCAAAAAAAAGACAAAAAATTAATGCTGCCTGCAGGAATTTTTTGTATTATGTATATTTTATACATGATAACTAAAACGGATCTGTTTTTAACATATAGTCTTTTTTCGGTTTATACATATGGACTATTTTATAGAGATGTCATAAAACGTTATGTGACAGTTACTGTGTTTCTGATTTTGGCTTCGGTTCTGGCTTCTTTTATTGGTTTGATTCCGAACCTTATATATTTTATGGATGGGCATCTACGCGATTCGTTCGGTATATGTTATCCAACGGATTTTAATTCATATCTGTTCTATACCTTATTGCTTTTTTGGATCGGTTGGAATACATTACCACATATCATCACAATTATATTAAATGTTCCGCTGTTTATAGTTGCTTGGCGATTTACCGATAGCGATACCTGTATGATATGCGCGGTTGTATTCGTGATAGTTTTAATTGGATTTATAATATCGGAATATTTCAAAAACAGAAAACAAGATTTTAGACATCTGAAAAAAGTGATAGATTGGATTCTCATATTATCATTTCCTGTCTTTACATTGACAATGTTAGGATTGATATTCCTTTATGCAAATGAGACTCAGATAGGAGTGAAAATTAATGATTGGCTTACCGGCAGACTTGGTTTGGCATGGGAATCTATAAAACTAAATGGAATTACTTTTTTAGGAACTAAGATACCACAACTTGGAAATGGAAATTCGACCTTTTTGCCAATTTCCGGATATGATTTTGTAGATAGTACCTATCCTTTGCTACTTATAAGATATGGTCTGATATTTTATGCTATTGCTTGTTTACTGTGGATGAGGATGACATACAGATCAATAAAAGCAGGAGATTACCGTTTGGCTTTTGGAATGTTTTTAGTGGCTTTTCATTCATTAGCTGAGCATCATTTTGTGGAAATTAACTATAATATCCTTTTGTTTATTCCTTTTGCGGAGATTAAATTAAAAGATGAAGGAGTATCTGTTTATTCGGAGGATAAACAAAAAGATATTTATAAAAAAACGAAACAGATTGCATATGTTTTTTGTTCGATCATTGTAATTATATTTTTATTATCACCTATGTGGTTATCAGCTTTGAGGACAATCGTGGATTATACCGGAGCTGCTGATAATCCGTTTTTTAGAATAATGTTTATTATCAGTCTTGGAATAGTTATTTGGGCGACCATCCTGATAGTGAAGGGGACTGTTCCAAGGTTATTACCTCATGAAACTGATGAAAAGTTCAAAAAAACAAGAATTAGATATTTAATCACAGGAATAAGTATTTTGGTAATTTATATAATTACCGGCTTTGTTTTGACAGACAGGGCAGAAAAAGATACATTAGTAAGTAGACAATTTGATTCAGAAGCTATAAAACTGATAAGTAATAATTCTCAGGGAAACATATATGCTAAGAAATATTCATCATTGTATGTTAAAGATTATGAAAAAATATGTCGTTCTGTATTATATGGTGAGGATCTTGCAAGGTATAAAAATATAACCGTCATAACTGATGTTAATGATGAGTTGTATATTTTCCCAAGAACAGGTTTTTCGTATGCTCCGATATCGGAATATTCTGCTATTTATACAAATGATCAAAGTGTGATAGATATACTGGACAGTTCGGGGTATATGGTAACAGATTACTTTAGCGGTACGAAGATACAGAACGTTGATCATTTTCAAGAAGGTATGGGATTAAGAACGGGGACTTATGAGGTAAAAATAAAGGTATTGGTTTCACATCTTCCTGATGATGAAAAAGGGCTTAAAATAGGAAATAACTACTGCGGTATAGCATATGCAGCATACGATGGTGGAAATGAGATTATTGAACTTGTTTCTATACCATATGTTAACAAGCTTGAAGGAAGTTTTGAAAACATATCAAATGAAAATGAATATATGACAATATATAATAATACAGAAAAAAAACTGATAGAATATAGTTTCACATTTGTTATTTCTCAAGATATTAGAGATGTGAGAATTTATACCAATTCCGCAAGTGGATTCATGGTATCTTTAGTAGACGCAAGGGTAAGGCAGATAGCGAAATAATAGATTTCTAAGGGATTTTTTGTGATGGGATATGAGGAAAAGAAGAGTTCACAAGCTGGACTTGTAGTGTTTTGTGGTATTATATTTCTTATAATTGGTTTGTTTTTTATCCTAAATTTGGAAACAAGTTATATAACGGATGATTGGCATTTTAAATTTATCTTTGATGGATTTTGGCCTAATGATAACACTAAAAGAGTTAAAGGTATTCCTGATATTATTACATCTATGAAAAATTTCTATAGTATGAGTGGTGGAAGAATTATGGCTCATTCAGTACTTCAGGCGATGCTTTTATTTGACAAGTTTGTATTTGATATTATTAATACTGTTATTTTTTTGTTAGAGGGTTACATATTATATAAGATTGTTTCATTTAGAAGAAATCCTTTCACTACATTGATTATTTTTGGAAGCCTTTTTTGTTTTATACCATCATTTGGAGAAACATGTCTTTGGGTTTCGGGATCGGTAAATTATCTTTGGATGTCTATTATACCATTGTTGTTTATTTGGTGTATAAAAACAGAGAGAAGGAGAATAGCAACAGTTCTTTCTTTCTTTGCTGGATTAACCAATGAGGCAACAGGAGGTATGTTGATCATTTTTATTATAGTTTGGAGATTCATAAAGAAGCAAAAAATCGATATTTTTAGTATAATACAAATGATCCTATTGGTAGCTGGAAATATATTTATAATCTTGGCACCGGGTAATATGAATAGAGCAGCCCAGGTTTCTAATTCTAAAGTATTTTCGATATCTGCGTCACTTAATCGATTAGAGGAGACCGTGATATGGTTGGTTAAAGATGGCTATGTATTTTTGATGTTGATAATAGTTGTTTCGTTGATCATAGGAAGAAAACACATTCCATGTTTTGCTGACTCAATATCATTTTTGATATCAGCTTTTTCCGGTATGATAGCACTTACATTTTCCGACACGTTTATAGTAAGAGCTCACTTTTTAAATATCATTTTTTTGCTTATCAGTAGTATGTTGTCTTTGAAAACGATATTAGAATTAATTAAGGCAGGGAAAATAAAAACATCGTTTTTAGATAATTATATTAAAAACCATGGTGAGTTTACAAAAAAAATATCAAATGGGATTGTTAGTGTTGTATTTTTATTTTATATTGGTTTAAATTTTGTTTTGTATTTTAATAAATCAGGTGATTTTTTCCCGATGGAATCATATAATAGTATAGAATATACTGAAAGTTGGAAAAATCAATATTTTAATAGCATTGAGAAATAAAATTGCAATAATATGGGGTTAAGATGGAAATTCCGGAAAAAGAAACTGCATTTGCTAAAGAAAAAAGAATAATAGTTTTTTTAATATATGTATTGACATTTTTGCATTTTTTTGGTTCTATAGCCAAATACTTTATTGATTATAAATCCAGTTATATTGGGCTGATTGAGATAATATTTTTATATATACTTTTTTCTTTAATCATCGTATTCTTTGTCCGCGATTTTAAAATGCAAAGGAATTTAAATCGTGTAAAAGAGGTTATTAAAAAGTTCTTTTGTAGAGAACAAATCCTTTTATTAATTCTATTTGGAGCGTTAATAGTCTCATGCTTAGGTTTAGGGTTGATTAATAATATTGATTATTTTTCACTTAACATAGACTTTATAACAGATTTAGCTATAGTGATTTTGTGTGTTTTCACTTGTGGGAGATATTTATCACTTAATAGAAAAAGTAAAGGTTTTTATATTATAATTCATATATTTTTAACCGGTATATCTGCTTTGATGCTGTATGTTCTATATATTGCTTTTACTTTAAAGGTGGTAAGTACTGTATCAGGAAAAATCGGTATGATAGATTATATGAATGGTGCACTTCAATTGAGTATTGGAACTCATCCTAATACTGTGGGAGCATATGCAGGCTTAATATTACTAATCTGTATATATATGAGCATAAAAGGAAAAGGGGTTATTCGATATATATATATATTAGAATCATGCATTCATTTTATAGTTTTATCACTGGCAAATTCCAGGGGTGCTTTGTTTGCCTTTGCAATAGTTTTTTCTTGCATAATTGTACTAGTTACGTATTATAAACTTTGCAAGCCTAAGGCATTTAAGAGGTTTCTGATCGCATTATTAATTGGCTTTATAATTTTTGGTGGAGTCATATGCTTTAGAAAAGCTGTTCTTGTTGGATTTGATGCCGTTACCGGTATGAGTAAGAATATTAGTGAGGCATATCAAGGAAATGATTTTAATGATCAATATGTAATCGTTAGAGATATGGATTTAACCTGGACTCATGGAAGAGGACCTATTTGGGAAGGCGCTGTTAAACTAATATTAGAAAATGGGAAAAATATTATTTTTGGCGTTTCACCATATTATTTATCTACATTATTAGGCGATTGTATAGGATGGGATATTGGTGTTTATACGCATAATCAGATTTTAGAAGTTGGTCTTGCAACCGGAGTCCCTTCTATGATCATTTTCGTTGTTTTTTTAGTTTTATTGGGATATAGATGTATTAAAATTGGCTTACATCAATCAAAAGATGATGAATGGAAAAAGAAGATAATCCCTTTGATAATATTATATCTGGTAATAAATAATATAATGGAAGCAATGCTGTTGTATTATAATTACTTTACAGGTTGTACTTTTTTCTTTTTGACAGGATGTATTATAAGTATCTCTCGAAAGATTGATTATGAAAAAATATTATAGTATTGTCTTTATAAAGCTACTTGGCCTTTAAATTGATGAGAATAGTCTACATATTACTTAAAAGTAAATTTTTTATAAATCAATATAGAAAGGTTTTCGAATTTTAAAAAATTATGAAAGTTATTATAGCGGCAGGTGGAAAGGGAACTAGAATTCAAACTGTATCATCGAATATACCCAAACCTTTGTTACCTATAGATGGGATTCCGGTACTAGAAAGAGAAATATTATTACTTAGAAATCAAGGCTTTAAAGATTTTATATTAACAGTTTCATACATGGCAGAAAAAATCAAGGAGTATTTTGGTGATGGAAGGCAATATGGAGTAGGTATAGAATATTATGTTGAGGAAACTCCATTAGGTAATGCGGGAGCTTTGTTAAAGATAAAAGATAAGCTGACCGAAGATTTTATTTTTTTGATAGCAGATGCTTTGTTTGACATAGATTTTAACCGTTTTGTAGCTTTTCATAGAAAAAAAGGTGGTTTAGTGACTTTGTTTACTCATCCCAATTCGCATCCATATGACAGTTCTTTGGTTGTTAAGGGAGATAATGAAGAAGCGGTTGAATGGATCAATAAAGGAGATACTAGACCTAAATACTATAAAAATAGAGTAAATGCAGGCATACAAATAATAAACCCTAAGGTATTTGATATATTGGGATTAAATAAATTAGTTTTAGACGGACCAACTGGGATTAGTGATTCAGAAAAGTTAGATTTAGATAGACAAATACTAAAGCCTTTATGTGGGACAGGGAAAATGTTCTGCTATGATAGTCCGGAATATTGTAAGGATATGGGAACACCTGAGAGATTGGAACAGGTAACAAAAGATCTTAAAACAGGTTTGGTTAGGTCGAAAAATCTAAAGAATAAACAAAAAGCCATATTTTTGGACAGAGATGGAACAATTAATAAGCATATAGGGTTCTTAAGAAAAACAGAAGAGCTCGAACTCCTCCCGGGAGTGGTTGAAGCCATAAAGAAAATAAATAGTTCCGGATATCTTGCCATAGTTATCACAAATCAGCCGGTTATAGCCAGAGGAGAAGTGACCGAAAAACACCTTGAAGAGATACATAATAAAATGGAAACTCTACTTGGAGAAAAAGGAGCATATCTTGATGGCATATATTATTGTCCTCATCATCCGGATAAAGGATATGAAGGAGAGATACCGGAACTGAAGATAGAATGTGACTGTCGTAAACCTAAGCCGGGGATGATCTTGAAAGCAGCACAAGACTTTAATATAGACCTGAATAGTTCGTGGATGATTGGTGATGGTAAAAATGATGTAATTGCTGGGAAAAACGCAGGATGCAGGACTTCACTTATAGGTACGGATAATTATGGTCAAGATGTAACGGTGAATTCATTGGCAGAGTTTATCGAATACCTAAATATGTAATAAAGATGATTAAAACTATTAACTGTTAAGGAATAAATACTATAAGACAGAGGAAAGTATTATGATTATAACAAGAGCTCCGTTTAGAGTTTCATTTTGTGGTGGTGGAAGTGATCTTCCTAGTTTTTATGAAAAGTTTGGTGGCTGTGTGCTTTCTACTACCATACGCAAATATATGTATCTTACAATACATAATTACTTTTATAAGGATCAGATAGTATTAAAGTACTCAAAAACCGAAACAGTCAGAGATTATGAATCTATAGAGCATAAGTATTTCAAACAATGTTTAAAGGATTTTAACATAATGGGAGTTGAGATAGCTTCAATGGCAGACATACCTGCAGGAACAGGACTTGGTTCATCAAGTTCATTTACTGTAGCTTTACTCCATCTCTTGCATACGTATAGGGGAGAGTATGTTTCAAAATATAAGCTTGCTAAAGACGCCTGTGATGTTGAAATAACTAAATTAGGTGAACCTATAGGCAAGCAGGATCAGTTTGCAGCTGCATTCGGAGGATTGAAATTCTATGAGTTTAATCCAAATGGGTACGTAAATGTTGAACCAATTATCATGGCACCTGAAAGTTATAATACTTTAGAAAAAAATATCCTAATGTTTTATATAGGTGATGTTCACTCAGCTTCTTCAATACTAAAGGAACAAAGTCAAAATATGCGAAAATCTGAGGATAAAGTGGAAGCACAGAAAAAGATGTGTTCTTTAACTCGTTCACTAAAAGAGGAACTTCAAAAAAACAATGTGGATGCTATGGGTGAATTGTTACATGAAAACTGGATGTTAAAGAAGACTTTAGCCAATGGTATATCCAACCCATTGATAGATGAAACGTATGACAGGGCTATTAAGGCCGGAGCATTAGGGGGAAAATTGCTTGGAGCCGGCGGAGCGGGTTTTATGATTTTTTATGTAAAACCGGAGCATCACAATGATGTAAAAAATGCACTATCGCTTTTGCGTGAGATGAATTTTGAGATGGATAATAGTGGAGCAAGTATAGTACATATAGATAAAGAAAATATATAAGTTATTTATGTAAGGTTGAAAAAAATTATTACATTATTTGATTGCAGAGGTGACAAAATATAATGAATGTAATAGTAGCCGGGGGAGCGGGATTCATAGGTTCTCACCTTATTGACAGCTTATTATCAGAAGGCAATACAGTCATTTGTGTGGATAAACTGATCATGGACGATAGAAATATAGAGCACTTAAGGAATAATAACAGATTCCATTTCTACAAGACTGAATTATCAGATTTGACAGAGGTAGAAAGATTATTTAATAAGTATCCCATTGATATGGTATATCATCTGGCGGCCAATTCTGATATTCAAAAAGGTGGAAAAGAACCTTCAATAGATTTTAATGATACATTGCTTACCACAAGAACGATATTGGAAGCAATGCGTAAGTCAGATGTTAAGAAATTGTTTTTTGCTTCAACTTCGGCGGTATATGGAGAGATGTTAGATATTGAACTCACCGAGACAACCGGTGGACTGATGCCCGTATCATTTTATGGTGGAGCCAAGCTTGCATCAGAAGCTTTGATATCTTCATATGTATCTATGTGTGATATGAGTGCTGTCATTTTCAGATTTCCTAATGTTATAGGGCCAAGGTTGACTCATGGGGTGATTTTTGACTTTGTGAGAAAACTTAAAAAGAATCCTAAAGAGCTCGAAATATTAGGGGATGGCACACAATGCAAACCATATATTTATGTACTTGATCTGATAGAAGCAATAATGAAGTTGACGAAGAATATAAAACCGGGAGAGGATATTTTTAACATCAGTGTGAATAGTCCAGGGACAACAGTTACGCGGATAGCAGAAATAGTTGTGGAAGAACTGGGGTTAAAGGATGTATCATTCAATTATACCGGTGGGGATCGTGGTTGGAAAGGCGATGTACCGAGATTCAGTTATGACATTAGCAAGGTATTAAGTACTGGTTGGATGCCGAAGTATACATCGAATGAAGCGATAAGACAAACGGTGAAAGATTTTATAAAAGCAGGTATGTAATTTCATAAGGATATTTTGCAAATAATTACAAGAAAGTGCAAGAGGAGCAAAGAAGATGAGAAAGGAATAGAAGATGATGGACTACAAGAAAGATCTGAAGGCATACCTTGATATGGAAATTGAGGTTATTAAGTCGCTCGATTTGGAGAGCATCAACACAGTAATGAATGCGCTGGAAGAAACCAAGTTACAGCATAAGACTACTTATATTTGTGGTAATGGTGGCAGCGCAGCCACAGCAAGCCACTTCGTGTGTGATTTCAATAAGGGTCTGAATGATGAAGCCTCTCAGTTCAAATTCCAGTGCCTCTCTGATAATACTCCGATAATGATGGCGATTTCTAATGATATCGGATATGACGAAGTATTCAGATATCAGATCAAGGGGAGGATAGAGGAAGGTGATATCCTCTTCGGCATCTCTGGCTCTGGTAACAGTATCAATGTAATCAATGCGATGGAGCATGCTAAAAGTGTTGGAGCTAAGACCATTGCTCTTGTTGGCTACGATGGCGGCAAGATGAAACAGATTGCTGATTACTGCATCCATGTGAATATCAATGATATGCAAATCTCAGAGGATGTCCACATGATTATGGATCATCTAATGATGTATGTTCTTAGTCATGACGAGGGATGTTAATTATTGGAGGAAGCAACAAAAATGAACACAAACAGAATTCCGTTTTTGAATACATATATAGATAATCTGACTGCTCAAGAAGCGAAGTCCTGCGTGGATCAGTTAATTCAAACGCCGGGATATCATTACGTAGTTACACCAAATTCGGATATCGTTGTAAAGATGCATGACGATTCTAAATTACTTGAAGTTTGTAATGCCGCAGATCTGATACTTACAGACGGTCAAATAGTTGTGAAACTCAGCAGGAAACTGGGCACACCGATTAAAGAGCGTGTGGCTATGACAGACTTTGTATGGGATGTTATGGATCTCGCAGATGAAAAAGGATATAAGATTTTTTTGTTCGGTGGCAAGGAAGATGTTCTTGAGAAGGCAACAGAAAAAATTAAGAAGAAGTACCCAAATCTGAATATCGTAGACTCGTACTCGCCTCAATTTGGCTTTGAAAAAAATAAAGAGCAGCTACATGAGGCAAATGTGCGAATAAGAAAATCAGGCGCAGATATACTAATAGTTTTCCTTGGCTGCCCGAAACAGGAGAAGTTCATCTACAAGAATAAAGACAAGTATAAGGTTCCGATAAGCATTACCATGGGTGGATGTGTGGATTTCATCGCTGGTGGAGTTAAAAGAGCTCCGCAGTGGATGCAGAATGTAGGACTTGAATGGTTTTATAGATTTCTACAAGAACCGAAGAGAATGTTTAAGCGGTATTTTATTGATGATATTAGAATATTTGGATTGGTGAGGAGATTTCAAAATGCAGATCGATCCAAGTAAAAAGATTAGAATTGCTTATATTGTAACAAACCTCAGAAATACAGGACCGATTAATCAGACCTATAACATAGTTCGTCATTTAGATAAGAATGAGTTTGAAATTTGTGTTGTTACCCTATGGCCTGAAAATGAGGAAGACACATTACTATCCAAGTACGAGGAGTGTGGAGCTAAAATTATAAAAGGAGAATTTAACAAAAAATCTTCTCTTGTTTTTGGAAGGCAATATGTAACATCTTGTCTAAAAAATATAAAACCGGACATCGTACAGGGCGTTGGAATGCCCTTGTATAGAATGTTATTAAAGTATAATGAAGCAGTACCATTTGTAGTTCTTAGAAATTATTGCTATGAGGATTATCCATCACACTATGGAAAGATAATTGGAAACATGATGGCAAGATCCGATATTAGGTTAATAAAAAAGAAACTCTCATTAGGACTACCAATTATAACCTGCTCGAACAGTTTGGTAAAGATATATTCTGAAAAAGAAGGTATAGAACTAAAGTGCATCCAGAATGGAGTGGATGTGTCAAGATTTGAAAGGAAAGACGCAGAAAAAGTTGGTATATATAGAGACAAACTCAATCTACCGAAAAATATAATGATTTTTTCATATAGTGGTAGACTTATTCAAAGAAAAAACCAAGAGGAAGCCGTTAAAGCATTTATCAGTGATAAGATAAATGATAACGTACTGCTCTTAATATTGGGAGACGGACCAGATAGAGACAAATTGAAAGCAATTTCCGGTGACTGCAAAAAGATCAGATTTGAAGGTAATGTAAATGATATTGAAGATTATCTGGCTGCATCAGATGTTTATATTTCAACAAGCAAATCAGAAGGATTACCAAATGGCGTGTTAGAGGCAATGGCAATGGGTCTCCCTTTGCTATTATCAGATATACCACAACATTTAGAAGTAATGAACAATTTGACTTGTGGTTTGACATATAAATTGGGAGATGTAGAAGACCTAATAAGTGCTATCAAAAAAATAATGTGCTCGAATATTGTAGAAATGGGAGAAACATCGCATAAGACATTAATGTCACATTTTACTGATGTAATTATGAGTAATAAATACAGCGAATATTATAAAAAAATCTTGGAAAGCAGCAAGAAAAAAGATTGAAAGCAGTCAAATGAGAGTTTTTTGTGGGAAGTTACTGTTATTGAGTGAGGACAAAAAATGGGCATGTTAAAAAGAATCCTTAAAGATCCGATGCTTTATCTCATATTTGCATATGGTCGCCTGCTTCCGGATGATATAGAGCACGATAAAAAGTATCTTGAAATTCTATATAAACATAAAGTGGGAAAAAAATTGAACCTTGATTCTCCTGTTACATTTAATGAAAAGATGCAATGGCTAAAGTTATACAATAGAAATCATGATTATACAAAGATGGTTGATAAGTATGAGGCTAAGAAATATGTTGCTGAAATCATCGGAGAAGAATACATTATCCCCACGCTTGGAGTATGGGATCACTTTGATGAAATAGATTTTGATGCTTTACCCGATCAGTTCGTACTTAAATGCACACATGATTCAGGCGGCTTGGCTATCTGCAAGGACAAATCAAAGTTTGACAAAAAAGCGGCAAAACATAAGATTGAGCATTGCTTAGGGAGAAATTACTTTTACAATACAAGAGAATGGCCATATAAAAACGTAAAACCACGTGTTATTGCGGAAAAATATATGGAAGATGAATCAGGATTTGAACTGAAGGATTACAAGGTTCAGAATTTTGCTGGGATTCCAAAGATGATACAAGTAGATTATGGCAGGTTTGCGGAGCATAAAAGGAATCTTTATACGACGGATTGGACATATATAAAAGGAGCAATTCTGTATCCGACAGACGAAAGGCATACTATTGATAAGCCTAAATGCTTGGACACATTATTAAGTCTGGCTTCAAAGTTGTCGGAAGGGATTCCTTATGTACGGAGTGATTTTTACGTAATTGATGATAAAGTGTACTTCGGAGAGTTGACATTTCAACACGGAAGTGGATTCGAGAAAATGACGCCCGAGGAACTGAACTTTACTATGGGTGAATGGCTAAAATTACCGATGGGGGGGACTGTGCAAGCTATATAATATAGTCATTTACTGCTGATACAAGGAAGGACTACACGAACTGATAGATTATAATTTCTTCTGCTTTAGCATAGAACCAAAGTTGATGTTTGTAGCATCAGACAGGAGTAATTCGACGGTTGATATAAAGTTTGATTTTTATGATATGGAGTTTAAGCGCTTATCGTTTGCTGACGGACATCCAAATAGCGAACATATATAGATAAGCCGGCATCATTTGATAAGATGAAGGAGATCCGCAAAAATTGCAAAAGACGAATCTTTTATGCGCATAGATTTCTATGATGTGGATGGAAAGGTATATTTTAGAGGGCTGTCATTATTCTACTGGAGCAGAATGGTTCCTTTTGATCCAGATGCATGGGATAAAAAACTGGGGAATGAATGAGAATACCCTTGAAAGAATGTACAAAGCATGAAAAATGATCCGGATGGAGAAAGAATGAAATCATGAGAATACTATTTATTAATTCATGCCTTACATCAGGCGGATCAGAACGAGTCATGACCTTACTGGCAAATAAGTTTGCAGATAAGGGAATAGATACAACAATGAGCTTGGTACGAGAGCTGGGACCGGATATTTATAAAGTGAATGATAATGTAAAACTTGTGAGATATACATACGGAACCAAGAATAAGGCCATTATCGCGATAAAGAGATTTATTAATATCCGAAGACAGATAAAAGAAGGAAATTTTGATGCAGTCATTGTATTTATGAACGACTTAAATCTGATTACCTTGATTGCTGCCGGAAATCATGGAACGCCAATATATATTTCAGAACGTGCGGATCCATCGAAAAGAAACGATAGTAAACTATACACTTTATTGGAAAGACATTATTATCCAAAATGTGCGGGTATGGTTTTTCAAACGCCTGATGTAGCAAAGCAGTTCCCGGATGAATTGAGAAAGAAAAGTACTGTTATTCCTAATCCTGTATCTGGACAGCTGCCGGAGCCATATACAGGATTAAGAAAGAAAAAGATTGTTTCAGTAGGCAGGTTCACAGATCAAAAAAATTTCCCAATGCTTATACATGCGTTTGCAAAATTTCATCAGAATTATCGGGAGTATGAGCTATATATTTATGGTAAAGGACCAATGGAAGAAGAAGTCAAAAATCTCGTGAGAGTCAATGGGTTAGAATCTTCAGTTCATTTCCCTGGATTTGTCGATAATATCATCGATGAAATAAAGGATGCAGAAATATATGTTTCAACGTCCAATTTCGAAGGTATTTCAAATTCAATGATTGAAGCTATGGCGATGGGGCTTGCAGTGGTATGTACAGACTGCCCTGTGGGTGGCGCAAGGATGATGATAGAAAATGGCGTGAATGGAATACTGATACCTGTTGGGGATACAAAACTATTAAGTAATGTACTTATTGAGACAGTTAAAGATAACGGTAGAATTAATAAACTTGGCAATAACGCAATCAAAATTAGAGAAGAATATTCTATAGACATAATAGCAAATATGTGGATTGAGAAGGTAAGTAAGAAAAATGAGCGATTTTGATACTAAAAACAGAGCAAGAAGGTTCTTTTTACAGCCATGGGCTATTATTAGACCAATCCTTAGAATCCCTGTTGCAAACATACTGACAGATAAACAGTATGCAAAAGCACTATATTTTTCTAATTTCGGGAAAAAACTGAATTTGAATAATCCTGTTACATATAATCAAAAACTAATGTGGAGAAAACTGTATGATCATAATCCAATCTATTCTATTATGGTCGATAAATATGCGGTCAGAAAATATGTGAGCAATACTATAGGAAATCAATACTTGATTCCGCTAATAGGTGTTTGGGATTCTTTTGATGAGATAGATTTTGAAAAGCTACCAGATCAATTTGTCTTAAAGTGCAACCATGACTCTGGAGGTGTGTATATTTGCAAAGATAAGACGGAAATCAATAAACACAAGAGTATAGAACTTAAAAAGTTTTTTGAAGCCCATATGAAGACAGATTATTATAAAAACAGTAGAGAATGGGCATACAAATCTATAAAAAGAAAAATAATTGCAGAGAAATATATGGTCGACGAGTCAGGGGTGGAACTAAAGGATTATAAAATTTTTGCCTTTGATGGAGAGCCATTTATCATTCAGGTAGACTATGACAGGTTTGTAGAACATAAGCGAAATTTGTACAATACTAATTGGGAATACATTAATGCTACTATCAAATATCCTACTGATCCTTATTATATAATTCCAAAGCCGGAGAATCTGGATGAGATGCTTGAGTTATCTGCTAAACTTTCTAAAGGTTTTATGCATATCAGAACCGATTTTTACAACATTAACGGAAAGATCTATTTTGGAGAACTCACTTTGTATCATGGCGGCGGCACAGAAAAGTTTTCTTCTAATGAGCTTGCGGTCGAGATGGGAAATAAGATGAACCTTGCACTTGCTTATAAAGAAAATTAGAAACTGAAGGAAGAGAAAAATGGACAAAGACGTAATAATATATCAGAACAAAAATGCAGCATACCCGGATAAGGAATCAAAGTTCAGACCGCATATTGCATATCCGGAATACGATGGTGAATTGTCCGAATCTGATAACCTCGTATATGAAATGGTTAGAGAATGTTTTCATATGGCGGGTTACGACGCTGAGAATTATGGGACATCACAATGGAATCCTTTAAAAGACTATGTAAAGCCGGGCAATTATGTTGTTCTGAAGCCTAATATGGTTATGGATTATAATCAGAATACTGCAGGAGGTGTTCTTTGCCTTTATACCCAGCCATCTGTTGTTGCCGCCGTTCTTGATTATGTGATTATTGCTCTGAAGGGCAGCGGGCATATAGTTGTTGGTGATGCTCCTATGCAAGAATGCAAGTTTGATAAACTTATAGACGAGAGCGGATATAGGTACATGATTCAATACTATGTTGATAAAGGAATAGATATTGAATTAGTCGATTTTCGTGAGCTTCGTTCTTATATAAAGGCCGGAGTACATTATCAGGAAATTAACCCCGATTCTCATGGCACTGTTATCGATCTTAAGGATGAGAGCGAGTTTTCTGTTTATGATGCAGATCATTTGAAGAATCTGAGAATAACAAATTACGATCCGACTATCCTTGCAACACATCATATGCCGGGGAAGCATGAGTACTACGTTTCAGATTACATTTTGAATGCTGATACGATTATTAATCTTCCAAAGCCAAAAACACATCGTAAAGCCGGAGTGACAATATCATTAAAGAATCTGATAGGGATAAATGTCAGGAAGGAATATCTGCCACACCACTGCATGGGTGATATGACGCAAGGCGGAGATGAGTATCATGATAAAAATTTCTTTAAGAAGCAGGAAGCTAAGCTCCTTGACGTTATTAACTATGCAAGCGCACATAAGCAATATACTAAGGCGAGATTTTTAAGAATTATCAAGAAGGTAAACTCACAGTTTATTAAACTGAGCAAGGACAGATATAGGGAAGGTTCCTGGTATGGTAATAACACAATAAGTAAAACAATAACTGATTTGAATAAGATTTTGCTTTATGCTGATAAGCAGGGGGTCATTCACAATAAAAAGCAGCGTAATCTCTTGATTGTTGCTGATCTAATTATTTCTGGTGAGAAGGAAGGACCAGTACTTCCCAGTCCGAAAGATGTTGGTATTATTGCATTAGGAAATGATCCGGTATGCTTCGATGAGGCCATTGCTACAATAATGGGTATGGATATAAAGAAAATCCCGACGATGGGGCAAGTAAGAGATATGACTGGTACTCTTAGGTTTACTGAGAAGGATAGCAAGGCGATTATAAGATCTAATGTTCAAGAATGGTCAGATAAGTATATTAATGAAATAAAACCTGATGATACGTTAAGATTTGAGTCAACATCAGGATGGAAAGGGCACATTGAGCTTCAATGAAGTCTGAATATAGAAAAATGGGTAAAAGGGTTCTATTTGTCAATCACTGCCTGACAGGAGGCGGATCCGAGAAGGCGATGACATTGATAGCAAACTATTTTGCTTCACAAGGATTTGATGTAGAAATGCTTTTGCTTAACGAGCAGCCACGAACATATAGCGTTGATAATAGAATTGAAATTAAAGAGTGTTATTGCCCTATTTATGGAAATAAGATCATTTGGCATTTAAGAAGAATAAAAACCATCAGAGAAGCGATTAAACAAAGTGAGGCACATATAGTTATTACATTTATGTGGGATATCAACATGAATGTTATTCTTGCGTGTACGGGGTTGGGAAAAAAGATAATAGCTTCAGAACGATGTGATCCCCACAATGAACCGAGAAAACTTATGTGGTTTGCAATGCATTTTATTCTTCCATTTGCTGATATGACGGTCTTTCAGACTCCAATGGTTCAAAGTTATTATCCGAGAAAAGTTCAGAGGAGAAGCGTAGTAATACCCAATGCCATAGCTGAGAATATTCCGGAACCAGACAGAGATGCAGAAAAAATCAGAAAAGAGATAGTAGGAGTAGGCAGATTTACAGAGCAAAAAAATTTTGAAATATTGATTGAATCTTTTGCAGTGGTTTATCGCGAGCATCCGGATTACACATTGATTATTTATGGCGATGGTCCGTTAAGAAAAAAATATGAAGATCAGATTAAAAGATTGGGACTAAGTGATGCTGTTCGCATGCCAGGGTATTTAGAAAATGTCAATGAAAGAATGCGCTATGCATCGATATATGTAAACAGTTCCAATTACGAAGGAATATCAAATGCTATGCTTGAAGCAATGGCTATGGGAATTCCGTGTGTTTGCACGGATTGTCCTGTAGGTGGAGCATCATTAGTGATAAAAAACGAACATAATGGCATCCTAGTTCCTATTGGAAATCAAAAAGTTCTATCAGAGGCTATTCTTAAATTGATAAATGATAATACCTTGTGTCATAGAATTGAGAATGAAGCTATAAAAATTCGAATCATGAACTCAGTGGGTAGAATTGGTAATCAATGGCTCAATATTGTAAGAAATCTAGGTGACCGCGGTTAATGTATAGAAGAGAGCGAATGCTATTAATTTTTTTAGTTGTTTTTTGCAATCTGAACAATGGGAATAACTACGAGAGTTTTAATTGTTTTACTAAATCCATTAAGTATTATGTCATACAATTATTATTTCGACAATGTTACTTAAAGTGGTATTCAATTTGCTTATGTATGTATTTGATGTATGGAGTCATATTTATTTGAAACGCGGACAAAACGAAAATATTTGATAATATAATTCCTTAAATGGTAAGGGAAGAGAAATATGTCGGATGGATTAGAAAGTAAGGTAACAAAAGCAACTACATGGTCTATTGTAGGGGAATTTGTAGCTAAATTTATTTCTCCTATCACTAGTATGATACTTGCGAGGTTATTAACGCCAGAAGATTTTGGAATTGTTGCAGCAATAAACATAATCATTAGTTTTGCAGATATGTTTACAGATGCAGGCTTCCAAAAATATTTGGTTCAACATAAATTTGATGATGAGAAAGATTTGAACATTGCGACAAATGTTGCTTTCGGGCTGAATGTTGTTCTTTCATTATTGTTATGGATCATACTTATCGTTTTTCGATATACATTCGCTCGACAGGTCGGATGTGAAACACATGCTAATGTTTTAATTGTTGCTGGGGTATCATTGGTTTTAACTTCTTTTTCAAGTATTCAGATGGCATTGTTTAGACGAAAGCTTGATTTCAAGACACTTTTTCTGGGAAGAATTATTGGTGCACTAATGCATCTAGTAGTAGCAGTTCCTGTAGCTATTATCACACGAAGCTATTGGGCACTAATATTTGGAACTATATCTGTTAATTTATCAAACGCCATAATTCTTACAATAAGAAGCACCTGGAAGCCAAGAATCTATTTCAATTTTAACGTTTTCAAGCGAATGTTTTCTTTTAGTGCATGGACATTGTGTGAACAAGTAACGATTTGGCTTTCAACATATATGTGTACTTTTATTGTAGGGAAATATTTAAGCAACTATTATCTGGGGTTGTTTAATAACAGTATGACAACAGTAAATCAATTTACAACATTACTCGTTTCATCATTTAGCCCTGTTCTTTTTTCTGCTTTATCGCGTTTGCAAGATGACAAATATGGTTTTCAAAACATGTATCTCAAATACAAGCGACTGATTGCATGTTTTACTGTACCATTATGTGTTGGTATTTTTGCGTTTAAAGAGTTTATAGTGAAAATCATGTTAGGGAGTCAATGGCAAGAAGCGACAAGTTTTATAGGCATTTGGGCATTGTCTGGCGCGATAGTATTAGTCAGTCAATATACAAGTGAGATATATAGATCACTTGGTAAACCAAGATTATCTACAATTGTTCAAGTGTGCTTTATTATAGTAAATTTACCTATTTTGGTTATTAAAGCAAAAAATGGTTTTAATGATGTTTGCAATACTCAAGTTGCTTTGCGCTTTGTACTTGTAGTTTTGCATGGAATTGTTCTTACTTTTATTTTGAAATTCCCCGTATTTACATATATAAAGAATGTCCTTCCTTGCTATCTCGCAGCGGCTGTAATGTATGGAGTAAGTGTTATTATCAGACCAATTTCAACTTCATTTATTTGGCAGCTTTTCTCTGTGATTGTATGTGCTATTGTATATTTTATACCGTTACTGCTGTTTGATAACTATCGCAAGGAAATCATAGAGCCTTTCATAGATAAATTCAGAAGTTCATCATCAAAAAGTAAACTATAAATAGCGAAAAAGAAATTCTATGACAGAGAGATTCAGAATTTGCCAATGTAGAACAAAATAGTTATTCTTCTTGTCAAGACGAGAAGAATGTTCTGCTACAACAAAGAATGCGCAAAACAACAACATAAGTTTACCGACTCGAAAGGAAAAATGACGCAGCGATTGAAGAAATACATTATAAGGGGTTTACGTTCATGTACAAAAAAAAATCAAATACATGGCATGAATATGCAGATTTTATTCTGTTAGAACTTTTATTCATGAATATATCTTTTATTGTCTCATATTGTATTAGGCATGGATGGAGTGTTTTACCATATACAATAGGTGATTATCTTTTCCTGATAGGGGTCACATCACTGTTTGATGTCATTATTGCCGTTTTCTTTAATTCATTTGGAGGAGTATTAAAGAAGGGCTTTTATAAGGAGTTCATGTCCAGCCTAAAGCATGTTCTGATGGTTTTTGCTGCAGTAACCTTGTGCCTTTTTGCACTGCAGGAAAGTGCTACTTATTCTCGTATTTCGCTTTTCCTCATGTTTGGATTTGATCTTGTTCTGGGTTATTTTTCTAGAATTATCTATAAACGTACCAGGAGAGCAAGGGTAACACACCAGCGTTCGATATTGGTTTTAAGTGAGAAAAGTGAGTTTGAGAGAATTAAGGATGGTTTTAAAGACGATCAGGATAATGGTATAGTTATTTGCGGATGTGTGGATATTGATTCTGATAGTACAGCTGAAGTAAACATTAATAATGTTGTTGAATATGTCTGCCGTCAATGGGTTGATGAAATTTTTATTGATATTCCTGATAAAGCGGATTCAGATCTTTCTGTAAAAATCCGAGACATAATCCTTAAGTTTAATGAAATGGGAGTGGCTGTGCATTCTGTTATAAAGGATTTTGATACCTTGGAGGGTCAGCAGATTGTTGAGACATTAGCCGGAATGACGGTTGTTACTTCGAGTATTAAGATGGCTACTCCGGGACAGTTGTTGATTAAGCGGCTTATGGATATAGTTGGAGGATTGATAGGATGCATATTTACCATTATTATCGGTATTGTGATAGCTCCATTTATTCTGATAAAGTCACCGGGACCTTTGTTCTTTAAGCAGGATCGTATCGGCCTTAACGGAAAAAAGTTTAAAATGCTAAAGTTCAGGAGCATGGTGAAAGACGCTGATGCTAAAAAAAATGAGCTGATTTCTCAGAATACTATGTCTCAGGATTTAATGTTTAAACTTGATTGGGATCCGCGTATTATCGGAAACAGGATTACGTCAGATGGAAGAAAGAAGACCGGTATTGGAGAGTTTTTAAGAAAAACAAGTCTTGATGAGTTTCCTCAGTTTTTTAATGTTCTGATTGGGGATATGAGCTTGGTCGGTACCCGTCCGCCTACAGTTGATGAGTGGGAGAAGTATGATCTGCATCATCGGGCTCGTCTTGCTGTCCGTCCGGGTATTACGGGTATGTGGCAGGTAAGCGGTAGAAGTGATATAAAGGATTTTGAAGAGGTTGTCAAGCTTGATACCGAATATATCTACAATTGGAGTATAGGAATGGATATTAGGATCCTCTTAAAGACTATAGGCGTAGTTTTAAGAGGGAAGGGAGCTAAATAATGAATTCTAAAAAAATAATATCGTTTGTTTGTTTACTATTAGTTTTAACTTTGATTGTTGATTTTATTCCTAAAATGCATATTGAAGCTAAAACTTCTGATAAAGACAGTGCTAATGAAGTAGGTTTATCTAAAATTACTGGGTCCACTTACATAGGTGATGTTGATGGAGATGGAAGCATTACTCCAAAGGATGTAACAAAACTAAGAAGATATCTTGCAGGAGGCTGGGAGGTTAGTATTTCAATAAGTGATGGAGATGTTGATGGAGATGGAAGTATTACACCAAAGGATGTAACAAAACTCAGAAGATATCTTGCCGGAGGCTGGGGAGTTGAATTACCTGTAAAAGAAAATGTTTCTGAACCTACAACAGTACCGGAAATAAGTACAATTCCGAATCCTTCTGGGGCTGCAGAAGTGAGTGAAGCACCTACAGGTGAATCTGAGATAAGTAACACGCCAAGTCAATCAGAAGAACCAAAGATAAGTAATATACCTGTAAGAGAACCTGAGATAAGTAACACACCAAGCCCATCAGAGGAACCTGAAATTAGTAGTGAGCCTACAGGGGAAGCTGAGATAAGTGATACACCAAGCCCATCAGAGGAACCTGAAATTAGTAGTGAGCCTACAGGGGAAGCTGAGATAAGTGATACACCAAGCCCTTCAGAAGAGCCGGAGATTAGTAGTGAGCCTACAGGGGAAGCTGAAATAAGTGATACACCGAGCCCTTCAGAGGAACCGGAGGTTAGTAGTTCACCTACAAATGAAAATGAAATAAGTGAGACTCCTATACCTACAGAATCTATAAATAGACCTTATACTACCAAAATAAAGGCAGAATACAATCAAACAGAAGCCAGAACTATGCTTGATAAATTAAATAAACTTAGAGAGGATCAAAATAATAGCAATATCGAACCTTTGGTTTTGGATTATGATCTTGAGAAAGTGGCAATGCAAAGAGCTGCTGAAGTTGCTGTTAAATTTGATATGAATCACTATCGGCCTGATGGTAAAGATTATAAACAGACTTTAGCAGAATATGATTTTGATATTTCCCCGAGAAATATTTTGTATGGTGAGGTTATTCTTTTTGGAACAGATGATACAAAGCAATTTGATGATGCATTTACTGATTTATCAACTAATGCAGATACAAAAAAATTATTATTAGGCTATTGGTATGCTGCAGGAATTGGACATGTAAGGATAGATGAAACAGATTTTTGGGTAATTGTTTTTTCAGATGAAGCAAAGAATATAACATATGTGGAACCGATAGACGGAGAGTTATATGTTCCTTTAAATATTCCTGACTCATTGTTGGATAGTGTTACAATTACTTATGAGTCTGGTGATAAAACTGTAATGGTTGGGTCATCAGTTGATGCTCCTGTTTACATACCTAAAGCAAAGTTTAAAGGAAGCGAAATGGATGAAATAACACTATGTCCGTTAGTGTTTGAGTCTGAGGATGAGTATGTAAAGGCTTTAAATGGAAAGATTACGGGCTTGAAAGCAGGAAATGGAACTATTAAATCAACTGTATTAGGGAAAACGGTAACAGTTGATATCGAGGTAATTGCAACTGATTAAATATGATATAAGGAAAACAGAGATGGCTGAGATCGGTACTGAAAAGAAAGATATTTCACAGGTAAGGGAGATAATATATACGATACTTACCTGTAGCATCAATATGGTTTTCTTTACACTCATCCCGGTAACAGTTGAGAGGTCGGTGTCGGTGTTTATGTTGAGCGTAAGTCCTCAAACATAATCTGGGGGTAAGTAATGAAAAAGAAAATAATTATTTCAGTTATTTTGGTGTTGTTTCTTGCTTTTTTGTGGCTCGGATACGAAGTTTATAAGTACCACAATCCTGATTGTGGATTTAGGGTTGGTACTCCAGTGGAGACTACCGATATGTATTTAGAAAATCTGGCTTACTATGTTAATGAAAAATCGGTTTTTGGTGCACCGAAGGAGTTGTGGGAAAGATCTTATGAAGTCATAGAGGGAGCAGATGTGCTTCGTAACCAGATTATAAATGATTATTATTCGCCTATGCATGTCAATGTTACAGTATTAGAGAGTGAAGGGCAGACTAAGGTATTGTATGAAGGCACAGCTATAAGCAAGGCAAACGGAATTGAGGTATCAGTACACTTAGAGAAAATATTTGATTTTACAGTAAAATAATCGCATGAGAGCCACGATTAAATAACTATATTATAGTAGATGTTTTAAACTGGTCAAGAGAGTGATGATATTTAACAGTGATAATATAAAAAGGAGTGAAAATACTAATGAGCAGTGAGAATAATAACTACGTTAACGACAGTGATAAATGCCCTAAATGTGGTGCCGTTAAGGTGTTTAGTGCATTGGTATGCCCTTCGTGTGGGACAAGTTATGCTGCTATAAGGGGGAATGCTGCTAATACTATTAATACCTTTGATCCCAATGCCTCATTCTCAGCATTTAAGAAATCTTTGGAGCAACCTGAGAACGATCAGGCAGTAAAAAGTGAGTCTTCCAAAGATGAAAACTCAATATTATCCGGTATATCGGAACTGGATAAGCCTGTGGAACTTGATCCAATAGCAAAGAAAGTTCAGGAGATGACAAAGCAGAATGCAGGGACTAACCAAGGTGTGGTAGGGCAGCGTAACTTAACTCCGAATGCTACACCATACCCACCGGCTAACGGATCACCGTATCCAAATCAAAATGTTGTCCGAAACTTATCACAAAATGGCCCAACATATCCCAATCCTAATACCGTTCCATACTCCTCTCAGAACGGTTCACCTTATCCGGCAGCAAACACTTCTTCATACTCATCACCATATTCACCGCAAGGTGCTTCGCAATATGCTTCACCTTACACTAACCCTGCATATAATCCATCCTTCACTTCAACACCCGTAAAGAGTGGCAAAGCAGGTAAGATATTCACTGCAGTGATAGTGTTGATATTCCTGGGGATGATCGGATTTGCAGTATACAAATTCAGTAACAGTGACAAAAATGAGAGTGGTATAAGCTATGACACAGGGAAGACAGAGTATAGCATTTATACAAATGAATGGGCAAACGTAAGGATTAATTGTAAAGAAGAGCTACGCGACTACACATATATGGCATATGCCTCGTCATTCCAAAGTAGTGTCCGGAATATTGAAAGATCTGTAAAAAACAAGAATGGTGAAGTTGAAATAAACTTTGTAGGAGCAAAAGAAGTTAAGATGGGAAGCCAGACTGTCCCGGTTCCTGCAGTTATCATGATGACTATAACCGATAATTCTGTCAATTCCAAGCTATTTGGAATTGACATGGAGGAATTTTTCAATGAATCAGATATAAGAAGCACTGACCTGCCTGCGGGTTATTCGCTCACACGGGAAAGTGACATGCTTTTATGCGGACACTCTTATAGAACATACTGTATTTCCGGACCTTATGACAATAATTCCGATATGTACATATATATGTGCGCCCGCGCAATCGGTAACAGGCTGGTTCTCTTTTACCTTTACGACATACCGGATATTATAAATTTGGCTGCTATAAAGGGTTGTTTTATGAACTAAAGCATCCGGGGGCGGTGATATTTGGAGTAAGGATAATCGGAGTGAGTATGTGTTGAATAAGCGTATTGCTAAGATAACCCATGAAGGTATCATGCCAATAACTCTGAATATCCCGGCAAGTGAGACAGATGTCAGTTATTCCATTGT
>JAEEGL015047078.1_pt1 | contig 49804 bp, 36 predicted proteins | sample 9134231 | NCBI WGS metagenome assembly JAEEGL01 (sample SAMN16246548, study PRJNA631951) | gut metagenome | biome: gut microbiome; feature: rumen; material: fiber-attached | host: Bos | place: Iran: Karaj | collected 2018-10 | reverse complement strand
TGCTCCGCGTGACAGTTGTCCGGATGCGGGAGGAGATAATCGCTGCGGGGGGAAGTTTTCTCTTTGAGACGAAAATGAACTCGCTTGTCCTTTCCGGTACCGGCCCGGACCGGCGGGTGACGGGAATACGTTGCAGCAGTTCCTCACCGGAGATTTCCCGGTATGCCCGCTTTGAGGAGGACGGCTCGGCGATAATACCGGCAGACGCCGTTATCCTGGCCCCCGGGCACAGCGCCAGGGATACCTTTACTGCACTCCACAAACAGCAGATCCCTCTTCGGCAGAAAAACTTTGCCGTGGGAATGCGCGTCGTCCATCCCCAGGAACTCATCGATCTCTCCCAGTACGGAACGGACAGCCCGGAGGAGATGGAGCGCATGCACCTCGCCCCGGCGAGCTACAAGCTGACGGCAAAAGCTTCGGACAGCCGCGGGGTCTATACCTTCTGCATGTGCCCGGGCGGATATGTCGTAAACGCGTCCTCCGAGCCCGGAGCCCTTGCGGTGAACGGCATGAGCAATTACGCGAGGGAGAGCGGTTATGCCAACAGTGCGGTGATAATGACCGTGGACAAGGAGGATTTCGGCTCCGATCATCCCCTTGCCGGCATGGAATTCCAGCGAGAGCTGGAGAAAAAGGCATTTCTTCTCTGCGGCGGAAAGGTCCCATATGAAAGCTTCGGAGAGTATGAGGAGGGCCGTCTGTCCGATGTGTTCATCCGCGATCCTGCGGAATTCATCAAGGGGCCTGCGGAACATGCTCCGGTTCATGAACTCCTGCCGGATCCGCTGAGAAAGGCATTCATCGAAGGAATGCGGGAATTCGGCCGCCATATCGAAGGATTTGCGGGAGAAAACTGCGTGGTAGCCGGTCTCGAGAGCCGCACCTCATCTCCGGTCCGCATTGACCGCGGCGACGACTTCCAGTCCCCGGTGCGTGGACTATATCCCTGCGGCGAGGGCGCGGGATATGCCGGCGGGATTACTTCCGCGGCGATGGACGGAATCCGGTCGGCGGAGGCTGTAGGAAAGCGTTTTGCTCCGTATGATGCCGCTTCCGCCAAAGCGGCCCTGAGAAAGGCTGCAAGGAAAAGGAGAGACGGGTTATCCGCCGGGTACCGGAAGTCAGCCTCGGAGGGAATTGCTTCGCAGATCAGAAAACTCGATGAATACAGGGAAGCAGTGAGACTGTTCGTGTATATGTCGTTCGGAAGCGAAGCAGAGACGGGCGGAATCATAGAGGCCGCCCGGGAGGACAAAAAAGAGGTCTTCGTGCCCCGGATCATTCCCGGAGAGCGCCGGGAGATGGTTTTTGCAAGGATCCTGCCCGATACGGTTTTCGTGCCGGATTCCCATGGAATTCCGGAGCCGGAGCCCGGCGGCACGGAATATCTTCCGGGTAGTGTCCGGAGGGCAGCTGCGGATGACAATGCCGGCAGCAAGCCGGACGGGGGAGAAGAGCCGAAGACACTGGTTATCGTTCCCGGCCTCGCCTTTGACCGACAAGGCCGGAGGCTGGGCTACGGCGGCGGCTACTACGACCGCGCGATCAGTGCAATGAGGAAAAACTCCCGAAGCTTCATCTTCGCCGGCACAGCCTTTGCCGCGCTTCCGATGGATCCTCTCCCGGCAGTCACCCACGACGAAGCGGCAGACCTGGTCATCACCGAGAACGAAACAATCCGTGTATAATGTATCCGGAGGAACCGCGAAGCGGTTCCTCCGGATAACGAGCAAAGAGCGGCTTCGCCGCGTTTGCGAGTCTACACACCGAACCGCGAAGCGGATTCCTTAGGTTAACGAGCAAAAAGCGGCACCGCCGCGTTCAGGACAGGGAGAATGATATGACATCGGTAGAAAAACTCTGCGCAGCCGTAAAAAGTGCCGCACCCTCCGTTGCCGGACTGGATACCGGCACGAAGAACCGCGTACTTTGTGCGCTTGCGGACCGCCTCCTCGAAGAGGAGACCGTTCGTGCCATACTGGAAGCCAACAGTATTGACATGGAACGCGGACGGGAGAACCATATGCCCGAAGGGCGCCTGGACAGGCTTCTCCTGAACAGGGAGCGCCTCTCGCAGATTGCCGAAGGGGTGAGACAGGTTGCCCTCCTTCCGGATCCCATAGGGGAGATACTGGAGGAAAGCGTGCGTCCCAACGGACTTCACATCCAGAAGGTCCGGGTACCTCTTGGCGTCATCGGAATCATCTATGAGTCAAGGCCGAATGTCACTGCCGATGCCTTCGCCCTCACCTTCAAGACGGGCAACGCCGTTGTACTTAAGGGCGGAAGCGACGCCATAGCCTCCAATCTGGCCATCGTTTCCGCGATAAAGGATGTTCTCTCCCGGAACGGCATCTCCCCGGATGCCGTGGGCATCGTCGCCTCGACGGACAGAAAGGACGCTGCGGAATTCATGTCCATGCGGGAGTACATCGACGTCCTTATCCCTAGGGGAAGCGCCGGCCTCATCCGTGCGGTCGTGGAAGGAAGCCGCATCCCCGTAATTGAAACAGGATCCGGCAACTGCCACATCTATGTCGACGAGAGCGCGGACCTGGACAAGGCGGTGCCGGTCATCATCAACGCGAAGACGCAGCGCATCGGTGTCTGCAATGCCGCGGAATCCCTTGTAGTCCACGAGGCGGTGAAGGAGCGTTTTCTCCCCCTTCTTCTGTCCTCGATGAACGAGCATCATGTAGAACTCCGCGCAGACGAAGAGTCCATCGGGCTCCTTCCCGGGGCCGTGCCCGCGACGGAGAAGGATTTCGGAACGGAATATCTGGACTATATCCTCTCCGTGAAGACAGTTTCTTCTCTGGACGAGGCTATCCGTCATATCAACCGGTACCACACCGGGCACTCCGACGCGATCATCACCGAGGACGAGGCAGCCGCCGTGCGCTTCCTCAATGAAATCGATTCCGCCTGCGTCTATGTGAACGCATCCACAAGGTTCACGGACGGCTTCGAGTTCGGCTTCGGAGCGGAGATCGGAATCAGCACGCAGAAGCTGCACGCCCGCGGGCCGATGGGCTTAAGAGAACTCACCTCGTATAAGTACAAGATCACCGGGAACGGACAGGTGCGGGGATAAGCTGCCTGAAGCTGCCGCCCGGAAGAATGAAGAGGACCAAAGCAATGAACAACAGCGCGAACTATGTCGCCTACGTATCCTCCTACACGACGAACCAGAAGGATAAATACGGGATCCGCATCTATGACGTGGACATGGAGAACGGCAGGCTTTACGAGAAGGACCAGGTGGAGATCACCAATTCCTCCTATGTCACCATCTCACACAACAGGCGTTTTCTCTACTCCATCACGGACTTCGGCGTCGAAGCATACCGGATTCTTGCGGATGGCAGCCTTGAGACGCTTAACAGGGCGTCCATCAACGGAATGAGGGGATCCTACCTCTCCACGGACTACACGGATTCCTGGCTCTTTGTCGCCGGCTACCACGACGGCAAAATCACAGTTCTCCGGATTCTTGAGGACGGGAGTGTAGGGGAGATCGCGGATGAGGTATTCCACAAAGGCCTGGGCAGCATTGCCGAGCGCAATTTCCGCCCCCATGTACAGTGCGTCAAGATGACCAGGGACAACAAGTATCTCTGCGCGGCAGATCTTGGGCTCGACCACATTAATGTTTATTCGCTCAACCACCGCACCGGGAAGATCCGCCAGATCGACATCATCCACAGTGATATCGAATCTGCTCCAAGGCATATCAAGTTCTCGGGAGACGGGCGTTTCCTCTATGTCGTCCATGAGCTTAAGAACACCATAAGCGTGTACAGCTACACGGATAATGGTGATGATCCCGAGTTCGAGCGGATCCAGACCGTGTCCACCCTGAACGATTATCACGCGGGGGTCTCCGCGGCCAGCGCCCTCAATATCTCGGAGGATTTCCGCTACCTTATCAGTACTAATGCTGGGGACAATTCCGTCGTGATCTTCTCGATTGACCAGGAGACCGGGCTTCTTGAGAAAAAACTCTGCCTGCCCGTCAGCGGCGACTATCCTAAGGACGCCGCGCTTTTCCCGGACAACCGCCATCTGGTTTCCCTGAACCACGAATCCAACACCATGACTTTCTTCACGGTTGACCTCGACAGGGGCCTTATTGTGATGAACGGAAGGGAACTGAAGGTCGAACAGCCCAACTGCATCATTTTCCACAGGCTGAACCAGGACGGGACGGAGTGAGGACAATATGGCAGGCTCAGTTTTCGGAACACTGCTCACCGTAAGTACTTTCGGCGAATCCCATGGTGCTGCCCTGGGCGCGGTGATCGATGGTTTTCCCGCGGGAATGGAGCTCTCCGCGGAAGATATCCAGCCCTATCTTGACAGGCGCAGGCCCGGAAGAAGCGCTGCATCCACCGAAAGGAACGAACCTGACCGCGTCGAGATTCTCTCCGGCGTGTTCGGCGGAAGGACGACGGGGACACCGATCGCGATGGTTATCCGCAGCACCGCACAGCGGTCAGGAGACTACGCGGATCTTGCGGAATGCTACAGGCCGGGGCACGCGGATTACGGCTATGATGCCAAATACGGCATAAGGGACTATCGCGGGGGCGGAAGGTCATCCGGGAGGGAGACCGTGTCCCGTGTCGCCGCGGGAGCCGTCGCGGCAAAACTCCTTAAGTCCTGCGGAATAGAAGCTTTCGCCTTTGTCACCGGCATCGGAGAGGAACGTCTTAATCCGGATCAGATGGAGAGAATCCGCAGTGCACTCATCTCCGGGGAGGGGGCGGAGCATTACCTCCGGCTCAGGGATTCTCTTCCCACAGGCATACCGGATGAGGAAACCAGCAGGCGCGCACTTGAACTGATCGGACGGATGAGGGAAGAGGGCGATTCCGTCGGAAGCAGCATCGAATGTATAATTTCCGGGGTCCCCGCAGGCATCGGTGATCCTGTGTTTAACAAGCTTGATGCGAAGCTTGCCGGCGCGGTCATGTCTGTCGGAGCGGTAAAGTCGGTCAGCTTCGGGGACGGCCTTTCCGCGATGACCGCGAGAGGATCGGAGTTTAATGATCCCTTCATCGTGAGGGACGGAGCGGTCATCCCGGAGACAAACCGTGCGGGAGGGATACTTGGCGGAATATCCACGGGCAGGGAGATCATCCTTGATCTCTCCGTCAAGCCTACGCCGTCCGTTTTCCTTCCGCAGAAGACGGTTTCCTCCCGCGGGGAGGAGACGACTCTCACCATACGCGGACGCCATGATCCGGTGATCGCCCCCAGGGCAACCGTCGTGGCCGAGTGCATGTGTGCGCTTTCCCTCGCCGACTCAATGATGATCAACATGACTTCGCGTGCGGAGTACTTCACAAAGTTTTACGGCTGATGCACCCGCATCGCCGGACAGGAAGACAGGTTCAGAATGAATTACAGCTACACGCTGCTCAAAACCGAGGGTATGGCCAAGCGCGCGAGAATGACCACCGTGCACGGGACGATCGAGACTCCGGTGTTCATGAACGTGGCTACCGCAGCCGCGATCAAAGGCGGACTCAGCGCTGACGACCTCAGGGGGATCGATACCCAGGTCATGCTCTGCAACACTTACCATCTGCATGTGCGGCCCGGCGACGAGGTGGTGAAAAGCCTCGGCGGCCTTCACCGGTTCACCACCTGGGACCGGCCCATTCTTACCGATTCCGGAGGCTTCCAGGTCTTCTCCCTCGCGGATCTTCGAAGAATTAAGGAGGAAGGAGTCACTTTTCATTCCCACGTCGACGGAAGGCTGATCTTCATGGGACCGGAGGAGAGCATGCGCATCCAGTCCAACCTCGGAAGCACCATCGCCATGGCCTTCGACGAATGCCCCTCAAGCCGGGCAGACAGGGGATATGTGGAGAATTCCGTTGCGAGGACGTCCAGGTGGCTTCTGCGCTGCAGGGAGGAAATGGAGAGACTGAACAGCCTGGAGGACACCGTAAACCGCGAACAGCTGCTTTTCGGCATCAACCAGGGGGCGGTATTTGATGATATCCGGGTCGATCACGCGAAGGAGATTGCCTCCCTCGGCCTGGACGGATATGCCATCGGCGGACTCGCCGTGGGTGAGACGCACGAGGAAATGTACCGGGTGATCGAAAAGGTCACTCCTGTGCTTCCGAAGGACAGGCCCACTTATCTTATGGGAGTGGGCACCCCGGAGAATATTCTGGAAGCAGTGGACAGGGGAGTGGATTTCTTCGACTGCGTCTATCCGAGCAGGAACGGCAGGCACGGGAATCTCTACACAAAGAGAGGCACACTGCACATCCGCAAAGCAAAATATGAACTCGATCCGCGGCCGATAGAGGAGGACTGCGGATGCCCGGTATGCCGCAAAGGGTATTCCCGCGCTTACTTAAGGCACCTGATGAAGGCGGATGAAGCGCTGGCCCTGCGCTTTGCCGTGACCCATAATCTCTATTATTATAATGACCTGATGAAGCGCATCCGTGCGGCGCTGGATGAAGGGCGCTACAGGGAGTTCAAGGAAGAGGCCGTCGGCCTTCTCCGTTCCGGAACGGATATGTAGGAACTGCTTGTATAATTATCCATTTCTGTTGTATTATAGTCTGCAACGCAACTTATTATGCATGATCCGGCGATGCCTCAGGGAGAACTTCCCGGCGCAGGGCCTGGTCAGAAAGGGAACCAATTCGCATGAACAACGCCTTATTCCTTACCGCTGCTGCGGGATCCGGCAGCATGAGCCTTTTTACCATTGTCTATCTCGCCGTTATCATCGGCTTTTTCTACTTCCTGCTGATCCGTCCTCAGCGCAAGCAGCAGCGGGAGAAGGAAGCTCTGCTCTCCACCGTGGCTATCGGCGACAGCGTCCTTACTACCGCCGGCTTCTACGGCGTCGTTATTGATCTTTCCGAGGATACAGTTATAGTCGAGTTCGGCAACAATAAAAACTGCCGCATCCCCATGCAGAAGTCCGCGATCGTCCAGGTCGAGAAGCCCGAGGACGCCGTACAGAAGGATGAGCCCCAGGCAGCGCCTGCTTCGGAAGACACCGAGAAGAAGAAGGGCCTGTTCCGCAGGTAATTCCTCCCGGATCCCCGGATCCGGGGCTTTGGCTTTATTCCATGAACAGCTGGAGAGGGAGGCATTGTCTTTGCCTCCCTTTAGTATAATAAGGCGCAGGTTGGTTTATCCGCCTGGCGAGCAAGGGAGACTTATTCATGAACCTGAAAATCGGAGTGATTGCCGGAGATGGCATCGGACCGGAAATTACCGCGCAGGCGGTCAAGGTGCTTGACCGTGTTTTCCGCCTTTACGGGCACACGGCGGATTATATCCCGCTTCTTCTCGGCGGCGCTTCGATCGACGCATTCGGCGAGCCGCTTACGGAGGAGACCATAGAGCTGGCACGGAACTGCGATGCGGTATTAATGGGCTCCATCGGCGGTGACGCCGCCACCTCCCCCTGGTACAAGCTTCCTCCCGACAAGCGACCCGAAGCAGGGCTTCTGCGCATACGGAAGGCACTCGGTCTTTTCGCGAACCTGCGTCCCGCAAGCCTTTATCCGGAGCTTGCCGATGCCTGCCCGTTAAAGTCCGGCGAGGAGGGGAGAAGTTTTGACCTGATCATCGTCCGCGAGCTCACCGGAGGCCTGTATTTCGGCGAAAGATATACCAAAGAGACCGACGGGGTCGTTACCGCTGTGGATACGGCGGTCTACAACGAGAATGAGATCCGGCGCATCGCGAAGAAAGCATTTGAGATCGCCGGAAAGCGCAGAGGAAAAGTCACGAGCGTAGACAAGGCAAACGTCCTCGACACCTCCAGGCTCTGGAGAAAGGTCGTCGCGGAGACCGCCGCGGATTACCCGGAGATCGCCCTCGAGAACATGCTGGTGGACAACTGCGCGATGCAGCTTGTTCATGCGCCGGAGCAGTTTGACGTCATTGTCACCGGCAATATGTTCGGGGATATTCTCTCCGACGAGGCGAGCATGATCACGGGATCCATCGGCATGCTTCCCTCCGCCTCTCTCAACGAGAGCAGTTTCGGGCTCTATGAGCCGAGCCACGGCTCCGCGCCGGACATTGCCGGCAGGGATATCGCCAATCCCATCGCGACCATTCTTTCCGCTGCAATGATGCTGAGATACAGCTTTAACCTGAATGCCGAGGCAGATGCCGTCGAAAATGCCGTGAGGCAGACCATTACCGAGGGCTTCCGCACCGGCGATCTCATCCGGGCGGGAGAGGACCGCAGCGCGGCACTCGGATGCAGCGCAATGGGAGATATCATAACGGAGCGAATCCGATGACCGGAGGTTAAGGAATCCGGCAGGAACACTTGAAACCGACTGTTCCATCTATGGCAGCCATCGGTCCCGGGGACGGGAGAAGGAGCGAAAATGATCAGTGATGTCGTCACAAAGGGAGTGCAGCAGGCCCCCCACAGAAGCCTTTTCAACGCAGCTGGATTTACCGCGGAGGAGCTCTCCAGGCCTCTTGTCGGTATCGTAAGTTCCTTCAACGAGATCATTCCCGGCCATATTAATCTCGACAAGATCACCGAAGCGGTAAAGCTCGGCGTAGCAGAGGCCGGCGGCACTCCTGTCGTCGTTCCCGCGATCGCTGTCTGCGACGGAATCGCAATGGGCCATACCGGCATGAAGTATTCGCTGGTCACAAGGGACCTGATCGCCGATTCGACGGAGTGCCTCGCGAAGGCCCATGCCTTCGACGGCCTGGTGATGATCCCGAACTGCGACAAGAACGTTCCCGGCCTTCTTATGGCAGCCGCACGGGTGAATGTTCCTACAGTTTTTGTCTCCGGCGGCCCCATGCTCGCAGGCCACGTCGGCGGAAGGAAGAGAAGCCTTTCCTCCATCTTTGAGGCAGTCGGAAGTGTAGCTGCGGGCACCATGACCATGGAGGAACTCGCGGACTACGAGGAAAACGTCTGCCCGACCTGCGGATCCTGCTCCGGCATGTATACTGCCAATTCGATGAACTGCCTCACTGAGGCCATCGGAATGGGCTTAAAGGGCAACGGAACCATTCCCGCGGTTTATTCCGCCCGCATCCGCCTGGCAAAACACGCAGGCATGCGTGTCATGGATCTTATAAGGAACAATATCCGCCCCAGGGATATCCTCACCAAAGAGGCCTTCATCAACGCCCTTACCGTGGACATGGCCCTCGGCTGCTCCACCAATACAATGCTTCATCTGCCCGCCATCGCCCATGAGGCCGGGATAGAGATCAACATGGAGATCGCCAACGAGATCTCCGCCCGCACCCCGAACCTCTGCCATCTTGCTCCCGCAGGCCCGACCTACATGGAGGACCTCAACGAGGCAGGCGGTGTATACGCGGTGATGAACGAGCTCTCCAAGAAGAACCTGCTGAACCTTGATCTCATCACCGTCACCGGAAAGACGGTAGGGGAGAACATCGCGAACAGCATAAACCGTGATCCCGAGGTAATCCGCCCCATCGACAATCCTTATCTCGCCAATGGCGGAATCGCCGTTCTCAAGGGCAACCTGGCTCCGGACACCGGCATTGTCAAGCGTTCGGCCGTTGTCCCCGAGATGATGGTTCATGAGGGACCTGCAAGGGTATTCGACTGCGAGGAGGATGCCATCGCCGCGATCAAGGGCGGGAAAATCGTCGCGGGAGACGTGGTGGTTATCCGCTACGAGGGGCCTAAGGGCGGTCCCGGCATGAGAGAGATGCTCAATCCTACCTCCGCGATCGCGGGCATGGGCCTCGGCTCCACCGTGGCGCTTATCACCGACGGCCGCTTCTCCGGAGCTTCCCGCGGTGCGTCTATCGGACATGTCTCTCCCGAGGCAGCGGTAGGAGGACCGATCGCCCTTGTTAAGGAGGGAGATCTTATCCGGATCGATATCCCTTCCAACAGCCTCGAACTTCTCGTCTCCGATGAGGAGCTCGCAGAGCGCAGGGCTGCCTGGACGCCGAGAGAGCCGAAGATTACCGACGGTTATCTTAAGCGCTACAGCGCTATGGTTACTTCGGGCAACCGCGGCGCAATTCTTGAGATTCCCGGGGCAAAGGAGAACTGACCATGCAGCTGACCGGTGCGGAGATTGTCATCCGGTGCCTTCTAGAGCAGGGTGTGGATACCGTTTTCGGATATCCCGGAGGGACAATCCTCAACGTTTATGACGAGCTTTACAAATATCAGGACAAGATCCGCCATGTGCTGACTTCCCACGAGCAGGGCGCCGCACACGCCGCCGACGGCTACGCGCGCGCTACGGGAAGGACGGGTGTATGCCTTGCCACAAGCGGCCCCGGGGCCACCAATCTGGTCACCGGCATCGCGACGGCTTATATGGACTCCGTGCCCCTCGTGGCAATCACCTGCAATGTCAATCTTCCTCTTCTCGGCAAGGACACCTTCCAGGAGGTCGATATCGCGGGAATTACCATGCCGATCACCAAGCACGGCTATATCGTAAAGGATATCCATGTCCTCGCGGATACGATACGCCGGGCATTCATGATTGCAAGGTCGGGTCGCCCCGGGCCGGTTCTCGTGGACATCACGAAGGATGTTACTGCCGCGAAATGCGACTATTCCCCGTATACCCCGCCGAAGCCGGGAGTGTACTGCGCCTGTACCGACGAGGAGCTGGACAGGGCAGCCGAGATGATCAAGGCCGCGAAGCGCCCGTTCATCTATGTCGGCGGAGGAGCGATCATCTCCGGTGCCTCCGGCCAGCTTAAGGAATTCGTGGACAGGACGGACTGCCCGATCTGCGACACCCTGATGGGGCAGGGGGCGATCGACCAGCGCGATCCCCATTACACCGGAATGATCGGAATGCACGGGACGAAGACTTCCAATTTCGGAGTGAGCCGCTGTGACCTGCTCATCGCGCTCGGCGTCCGCTTCTCCGACAGAGTTGTCGGAAACGCTTCCAAATTTGCGTCCAGGGCGAAGGTTCTGCATATCGATATCGACGCCGCGGAGATCAACAAGAACGTAAGAGCGGCGCACTCTCTGGTCGGCGACCTTAACGAGATCCTCGCAAGGCTCAACACCAGGCTCTCTCCGATAAAGCATGAGGCCTGGATGGCGGAGATCAACGAGCTTAAGGCCGAGTTTCCGCTGCAGTACGACCGCAGTAAGTTCACCTGTCCCGGCATCATCGAGACCATCTGCCGCATGACCGGCGGGGAGGCAATCATAACCACCGACGTCGGACAGCACCAGATGTGGGCGGCGCAGTACTACACCTACACAAAGCCCCGCACGTTCATTACCTCCGGCGGACTCGGCACCATGGGCTACGGCCTCGGTGCAGCAATAGGCGCGAAGACGGGCCGTCCGGACAAGACGGTGATCAATATTGCAGGCGACGGCTGCTTCAGAATGAACATGAACGAGCTTGCCACCGCAAGCCGCTGCGGCATCCCGGTGATCGAGGTAATCATAAACAACCAGGTTCTCGGAATGGTCAGGCAGTGGCAGACCCTCTACTACGGCCAGCGCTACTCGTCCACTGTTCTGGAGGATAAGGTCGACTATGTGAAGGTTGCCGAAGGATTAGGCTGCCGCGCATTCCGGGTCACCTGTGCGGAGGAGCTGGAAAAGGCGCTCTCTGAGGCGCTCTCCTGCGGTGAGCCCTGTGTTCTGGACTGCATCATCGACCGCGACGACAAGGTCTTTCCTATGGTATCACCGGGATCCTCGATCTCCGAGGCATTCGATGAATCTGATCTGGCTAAGAAATGAGGGTGAAGATGAGGACATTTAAGTATGCACTGTTTGCCGCTTTTCTCATGATCTGCGGTTTTCTCTCCTTCGGGGGAAGCGCCCGCGCGGCGACGGATGCGAGCATATCCGGGACATGCATTACCTATGTTTTTCCCAACGGAATGACATACGTTGCGGGAAGTGACATTATCCGTACCATGCTGATCACCGATCCCTCAGGAATGCCCGCTGTGGACGGTCTCGGCAATTATGTGATTGATCCGGGCAAGGCAGGCCAGTTCTTCTCCGGACTGGAGTTCATCTGCATGACAAGTCCCGAAGCGATGGCGGCATCCCTTGCCTCAGGGCAGGATCTGACAGCACAGCATATCAACGTCGCCGAGGAGGCTGCCTTCCTCATCGCGGCCGCCGATACCGCGTACCGCGGCGACCGGCCGGTTTCCCTTCAGTCCGGAAGGACCGCCTCCGCGCCGGTTCTCATCGGCGCAGGTACGATGATCGACATCGATATCGACTCTCAGACCCTTACTTATTACGTAGACGGTATTCCCGTCCTCCAGACACCCGTGGTTACGGGCAACGTCCGTGGAGGCTGCAGTACCCCCAGGGGCAACTACACCGTAAGGAACAAGGCTACGAACGTCACCCTCGTCGGGCGCGGCTACGCCTCCTTCGTGAAATACTGGGTTCCGATCGTAGGCAATTCCATCGGAATCCATGACGCGAACTGGCGCTCCTCCTTCGGAGGCGATATTTACAGGACCAACGGATCACATGGCTGCATCAACGTACCCCCGTCGACCATGGAGCAGTTTTACCCCATGATCGAGGTCGGGACCCCGGTGCACGTCCATTGATACATCCCCGATGATTGCCGGGGTGAGGAGAAAGGAGAATTATCTATGAGCAGGGTGTTTAATTTCAGTGCAGGACCTGCGGTGCTTCCCGAGGAAGTGCTGAAAACCGCAGCGGCCGAGATGCTTGACTATCACGGCAGCGGCATGTCCGTCATGGAGATGAGCCACCGGAGCAAGGTTTACGAGAGCATCATCGAGACCGCAGAGCAGGATATCCGCGATCTTTACGGTATCCCGGACAATTACCGCGTGCTTTTCCTGCAGGGCGGGGCTTCGCTGCAGTTTTCCATGATCCCCATGAACCTGATGAAGAACGGAAAAGCCGCCTACATCGTGACCGGCCAGTGGGCGAAGAAGGCCTGGCAGGAGGCCGGAAAATACGGCGAAGCGATAAAAATTGCCTCCTCCGAGGACAAAACCTTCTCCTATATCCCGGACTGCTCGGATCTCCCCATTCCCGAGGACGCGGATTATGTCTATATCTGCGAGAACAACACGATCTACGGGACGAAGTATAAGAAACTCCCGAATACCAAGGGCCATCCGCTCGTGGCGGACGTCTCCTCGTGCTTCCTTTCCGAGCCTGTTAATATCAGCGATTACGGCATAATCTACGGCGGAGTACAGAAGAACGTCGGTCCGGCCGGCGTGGTGATCTCCATCATCCGGGAGGATCTCATTCCCGATGAGCCTTACTTTGCCGGCACCCCGACCATGATGAGCTTCAAAACTCACGCGGACGCGAAGTCCCTTTACAATACGCCGCCTACTTACGGCATCTATATCTGCGGTCTTGTGTTCAAGTGGCTCAAGGAGCAGGGCGGCCTTGCGGCCATGAAGGAGAGAAACGAGAAGAAGGCAGCGCTCCTTTACGAATTCCTCGATCAGAGCAAAATGTTCTCCGGAACGGTTGTCCCTGAGGACCGCTCTGTCATGAACGTACCTTTCGTTACCGGAAACAGCGACCTCGACAAGAAGTTTGTCGCCGAATCCGAGGCGGCTGGCCTTGTTAACCTTAAGGGCCACCGCACCGTGGGAGGCATGAGGGCATCCCTGTACAACGCAATGCCTTATGAGGGCGTGGAGACCCTGGTACAGTTCATGGAACGCTTTGAGAAGGAGAACAGATAATGTATACCTACAGCTGCCTTAACAACATTTCCGCCGAAGGTCTTGCCCATTTTCACGGCCGCATCACGCCCGTGGAGGATATTGCTGACGCTAACGGCATTCTCGTCCGAAGCGCCGACATGCACGACATGGAGTTCTCGGACAACCTCCTTGCCATAGCAAGGGCCGGCGCCGGTGTGAACAATATCCCGCTGGACCGCTGCGCGGAGAAGGGCATTGTCGTATTCAACACCCCGGGGGCGAATGCCAACGCCGTCAAGGAGCTTGTCATCGCGGGAATGCTGATGGCCTCGAGAGATATCGTCGAGGGCGTGGACTGGGTCAGGGATAGCCAGGACAACCCTGACATCGCGAAGACCGCGGAAAAGGAGAAGAAGCGCTTTGCCGGAACGGAGATCGCCGGCAAGAAGCTGGGCATCATCGGCCTTGGCGCCATCGGCGTGCGGGTGGCCAATGCCGCGAAGAACCTCGATATGGACGTCATGGGTTTTGACCCCTATGTCTCCGTGGATGCTGCCTGGCACTTAAGCCGCTCCATCCGCCACGTCACGGATATCAACGTAATCTACAGCGAGTGCGACATCATCACGATTCATGTCCCGCTTATGGATTCCACCAAAAACTACATCGACGCCGACGCCATCTCCAAGATGAAGGACGGCGTCATCCTGATCAATATGGCCAGGGACCTTCTCGTGGACGAGAAAGCTGTCATCGCTGCAATAGAGGCGGGGAAGATCAGGCGCTATGTCTCCGATTTCCCGAACCCCACCATCGCAGGACAGAAGGGATGCATCACCATTCCCCACCTCGGCGCTTCGACCGAGGAATCCGAGGAGAACTGCGCCGTCATGGCGGTGAGGGAGATCCGCGAGTACCTGGAGAACGGCAACATCGCCAACAGTGTCAACTATCCCCGCTGCGACATGGGAATCTGCGAGCATGTTTCCCGCATCGCAATCTTCCACCGGAATGTCGCGAACATGATCACCCAGTTCACGGCGATCCTCGGCGAGACAGGAGTCAACATCGCCGAGATGTCCAACAAGTCCAGGGGAGATATCGCCTACACGATGCTTGATCTCGACTCCAGGCCGGACGATTCCGTAATTGAGCGGCTCAGCAAGGTTGAAGGCGTCTTCCGGGTAAGAGCGGTGAAGTAATAAGGCTTTTGCCGGAAGATATGCACTTCAGCTTATCCACCTTAAGCATCTTGGGCCGCCCTGCCTTATCCGGCGGCCCTTTTTTCTAAACAAGGACTTTTAAGAAGTTTTTCAGGAGTTTCCCATGGCTGATATCCGCCCCTTTGCCGCCTTAAGGCCTGTTCCGGAATACACGAGCCGCATTGCATCACTGCCTTATGACGTATACAGCAGTGCGGAAGCGGAGAAGATAATACGGGACAATCCCCTGTCTTTCCTCGCCGTAGATTTCCCCGAAGCTAACCCGGAGGGAACCGATCCCGGGGAGCTTCTTCGCCGCCGTATAGACGAGGGACTTTTTGTCCGGGACGAGTCCCCCTGCTATTACGTATACGCCCAGACCTTCAGGGGAAGGACTCAGGCAGGCATAGTCGCGCTTTCCTCGGTGGATGACTACCTGAACGGAGTCATCCGGAGGCATGAAAACACGCGGAAGGACAAGGAGGACGGGAGAGTTCGGCACATCGAGAGCTGCAAAGCCCACACCGGCCCGATCTTTCTCTGCTACAGGGCAATACCCATGCTCTCCGAACGGATAAGCCGCATTGTCCGGGGAGTTCCCGAGGCAGATTTCCTCTCCTCCGGCGGGGTGGCAAACCGCATCTTCCGCGTGGACAGCCGCGAGGATATCGATCTTATCACCAGCCTTCTTGCTTCCGCGGATCATGTCTACGTCGCCGACGGGCACCATCGGCTCGCCGCGGCGGCGAGGGTCTGCCTGAAGCACCGGGAGACCGCGGGAACGGCGGATCAGGCCGGAGATGGGACAGATTACTTCCTTTCCGTGCTTTTCTCCGACGACGAACTTGCGATTATGGATTACAACCGTGTGCTTAAGGATCTGAACGGCCTTTCCCCGGAGGAACTTATGGAAAAGATAAGTGACGCCGGCTTCGCTGTTTCCGGTCCCTCCGTGGAGCCGGCCGCACCCGGGAAAAAGGGAGAGTTTTCCCTTCTTCTTGACGGAATGTGGCGCACTCTGACCCTGGACGAATCCTTAAGGCCCCGGGATCCGGTATCCGGGCTCGACGTCTCTGTTCTTCAGGACAGAGTGCTCGGACCGATCTTCGGCATCGGCGATCCTAGAACGGACGCGAGGATAGACTTCGTCGGCGGAATCCGGGGGATGTCGGGACTCGCGGAGCGGTGCAGTTCGGACAGCGCCTGTGCTTTTGCCCTTTACCCGACGTCGATGGAGGAACTCCTCGCCGTGGCCGATGCCGGTGAGCTCATGCCTCCGAAATCAACCTGGTTCGAGCCCAAGCTGCTGAGCGGGCTCTTTATCCACCCGGTTGAGGATTCTGGTTTTACTACTTGCCAAAACTTTGCTGATCACCTATAATATCATCCGATGCCGCTCGTTTTGAGCGGAATCGGGCGTGCTGGAATAGCGCAGTCGGTAGCGCAACTGATTCGTAATCAGTAGGTCGAGGGTTCGAGTCCCTTTTCCAGCTGAATAAGGTATTGGGGGACCCAGCAGGAGCATAGTCTTCTGCTGGGTTTGTACTATACCGGACTTAAGGACGTGTTTTTGCACCACCGCAAAGGAGAATCATATGGCTCAGCTATGGGGAGGACGCTTCACCAAGGCGACGGACGCGGAGGTTTTCTCGTTCAATGCCTCGATCGGCTTTGACCGCCGGCTCTGGCGCGAGGATATCGAGGGGAGCCTTGCGCACGCGGCTATGCTCGGGAAACAGGGCATACTTTCCGGGGAGGATGTCGCCGCCATCACTGCCGGTCTTGACGGAATAAGGGACGACATCGAATCGGGAAAACTTGCCATCGACGAAAGTGCGGAGGATATCCACAGCTTTGTCGAGGCGGAGCTCACCGCGAGGATAGGCGACGCGGGCAAGCGGCTCCACACCGGGAGAAGCCGGAATGACCAGGTGGCACTCGACATGCGCCTCTATATCCGGAAGAGGATAGACGAGACGGACGGGGCGCTCCTCGAACTTCTGAAAACTCTGTACCATCTCATGGAGGAAAACACGGACACCTTCATGCCGGGCTTTACCCATCTGCAGAAAGCACAGCCGGTCACGCTTGCCCATCACCTGGACAGCTACTTCGAAATGTTCCGGAGGGACAGGGGGAGGCTTGCGGACTGCAGGGCGAGGATGAACGAGTGCCCTCTCGGTGCCGGCGCCCTCGCCGGGACCACTTATCCCCTGGACCGCAGCTATACCGCTTCCCTCATGGGTTTTGACCGTCCGACCAGAAGCAGCATGGATTCTGTCTCCGACAGGGACTATGTGATCGAGCTGCTCTCGGCGCTGTCGCTCATCATGATGCATCTTTCCCGCTTCTCCGAGGAGATCATCCTGTGGAACAGCAACGAGTACCGCTTTGTGGAGATCGACGACGCCTATTCCACCGGAAGCAGCATCATGCCCCAGAAGAAGAATCCCGACATCGCCGAGCTGGTGCGGGGGAAGACCGGAAGAGTCTACGGCGCGCTGATAAGCATGCTGACTACGATGAAGGGCATACCGCTGGCCTACGACAAGGATCTCCAGGAGGACAAGGAGGTCACCTTTGACGCCGTTGATACCGCGCTTTCCTGCATCCGGCTCTTCGGCGGAATGCTCTCCGCGATGCGCTTCAACCGCGAGATCATGGAGAAGAGCGCTCTCGGAGGATTCATCAATGCCACGGACGCCGCCGATTACCTCGTCGGAAGAGGAATGCCCTTCAGGGATGCCCACCGGGTGGTCGGCGAACTGGTGCTTTACTGCATTGAGCGCGGAAAGCGCATAGACGAGCTGACCACAGGGGAATTCAAAGAGGTATGCGCCTTATTTGATGAGGATATCCACGGGGCGGTTTCGTTAAGGAGCTGCGTGGAGCGCCGCAATACCGCCGGTGCGCCCGGAAGCGCGGCAATGAGAGAGACTCTCCTGGAGGCAGGGAAATACCTGGAGGAACAAGGTTAACCGCAGTTTGTGCTTAACATATGATGAGGAGTGAAATTATGAGTGAGAAATTACGCGTCGCCGTACTCGGCGGCACAGGCATGGTAGGGCAGCGCTTCATCTCCCTTCTTTCCGACCACCCCTGGTTCACCGTGACCGGAATCGCAGCGAGTCCCCGCTCGGCGGGAATGACCTACGAGGAGGCCATAAACGGCCGCTGGAAGCTTGGCGACATCCCGGTTCCCGAGGCGGTCCGCGGCATCACGGTGGAGAGCGTAGAGAATATTGACAAGGTTGTCTCCGATGTGGATTTTGTCTTCAGCGCACTTGCGATGTCCAAGGAGGAGATAAAGGCCATAGAGGAGCAGTACGCGCGCACCGAGACCCCCGTCGTCTCCAACAACAGCGCACACCGCTGGACGAAGGACGTCCCGATGATCGTTCCGGAAATCAATCCGGAACACGCGGAGATCATCCCCGCGCAGAGGCGCCGCCTCGGCACGGAGCGCGGTTTCATCGCCGTTAAGCCCAACTGCTCGATCCAGAGCTACGCGCCCGCCCTTGCCGCGTGGAAGGAGTTTGTCCCCACGAAGGTGCTGGCAAGCACCTACCAGGCCATCTCCGGCGCGGGTAAGAATTTCGGCGACTGGCCGGAGATGGTGGGCAATATTATCCCCTTCATCAGCGGCGAGGAGGAGAAGAGCGAGAAGGAGCCCCTGCGCATCTTCGGGCACATCGAGAACGATGAGATCGTCCCCGCGGCTTCCCCGCTGATCACCAGCCAGTGCATCCGTGTCCCCGTGCTTTACGGGCATACGGCGTCGGTATTCGTCAGTTTTGAGAAGAAGCCGGAGAAGGAGGCGCTCATCGAGAAGCTGAACAGTTTTGCAGGTCTTCCGCAGCAGCTCGGGCTTCCCAGCGCACCTGCGCAGTTCATCCGCTACATGGAGGAGGAGAATCGTCCCCAGGTGGCCCTGGACGTGGATTATGAGCGCGGAATGGGCATCTCGGTCGGCAGGCTGAGGGAGGACACCATCTTCGACTACAAGTTCGTCGGACTCTCCCACAACACCATCCGCGGTGCCGCGGGCGGCGCGGTGGAGTGCGCAGAGCTTCTGGTAAAGCAGGGATATATCACGAAGAAGTAATACATGGCTAAAAGGGTATTTATTGCCGAGAAACCTAGTGTGGCAAGGCAGTTCGCGGATGCTCTGGATGAGCGCTTCACCTCCCGCGACGGCTGCCTGGTGTCGTCAGAATCCATCGTGACCTGGTGCGTAGGGCACCTGGTCACGATGTGCTATCCTGACGCATACGACGCGAAATACAAAAAGTGGTCCCTCGCGACAATTCCCTTCGTGCCGGATGCGTGGCGCTATCAGGTGATTGACAGCGTGAGAAAGCAGTTCGGCATCGTGAAAGGAATCCTTACGGATCCGGAGGTCGACACGATCTACATCTGCACCGACTCCGGGCGCGAGGGAGAGTATATCTACAGGCTCGTCGCCCAGGAGGCCGGAGTGAAGGACAAACGCCAGCTCCGGGTCTGGATCGATTCCCAGACGAAGGAAGAGATACTCCGGGGCATCCGGGAGGCGAAGGATGACCGGGAATATGATCCTCTGGGAGCCGCAGCCTATCTCCGGGCGAAGGAGGACTATCTCATGGGGATTAATTTCTCCCGCGCGCTTACCCTGCGCTACGGGAAGAACATCTCCTCCTTTCTCGGCACCGACCGCTGTGTGATCGCTGTAGGCCGCGTCATGACCTGTGTTTTGGGCATGGTGGTCTCCCGCGAAAGGGAGATCCGCTCCTTTGTCAAAACTCCGTTCTTCCGCGTCATCGCCGATTTCCGCAGGCAGGGACAAGATCCGGGAAATTCCGGGGTCTTCACCGCGGAGTGGCATGTGAGCGAGCATTCCGCATGGTTTAATTCGCCCGCTCTTTATAAGGAGAACGGCTTTAAGAGAAAAGAGGACGCAGAGAAGCTCATCGCTTCCTTCGGACCGCATGCGCCGGCTGCGGTGGAATCCATAAACCGCCGCAGCGAGAAAAAGAACGCCCCCCTGCTCTATAACCTCGCGGAACTGCAGAACGACTGTTCGAGGATATTCCATATCAGTCCGGATCAGACTCTGCAGGCAGCGCAGGAACTCTACGAGAAGAAACTCACTACCTATCCGAGGACGGATGCCCGCGTGCTTTCTTCCGCGGTGGCTAAGGAGATCACCGTTAACCTGAACGGCCTGTTCGGCCTGCCCATGTACAAGGAGGCACTGAGGGAGATCGCCTCCCTCGGAACGGCGAAGACCATAGGAAAGACCAGGTACACCGACGACTCCGCGATTACGGATCACTACGCGATCATCCCCACCGGGCAGGGCCTCAGCGCCTTAAACTCACTGTCCGAGATCACGGCGAAGGTATATGAGCTGATCGTCCGGCGCTTCCTGTCCGTCTTTTATCCCCCCGCGGTATTTGATAAAATAGCCCTGCAGATCCGGGTCCAGGCAGGAGAGCACGAAGAACTCTTCTCCGCGAATTTCCGCTCGCTGAAGGAGGAGGGATATCTGAAAGTGGCAAAGCCTTCCTTCCTCAGGGAAAAAGAAGAGCGCGACAGCGAATCCGAGGCTGATCTCTCGTATTTTGAAGGAATGCGCAAAGGCACCCGGCTGGATTTCGGCAATCCCTCGATTAAGGAGGGAGAGACGCAGCCCCCGAAACGCTACGGCTCCGGAAGCATGATCCTCGCGATGGAAAACGCCGGCTCTCTCATTGAAGACGAGGAGCTGAGGGAGCAGATAAGAGGCAGCGGAATAGGAACCAGCGCCACCAGGGCGGAAATTCTGAAAAAGCTTTTCACCAACCGCTATCTGGACTTAAACCGTAAGACTCAGATCATTACTCCGACCATACTCGGAGAACTGATCTTCGATACCGTTTCGTGTTCCCTCAGGCCGCTTCTTGACCCGAAGCTCACGGCCAGCTGGGAGATGGGGCTGACAAGGGTAGCGGAGGGCACGGTGAGTGAAGCCGAATACATGGCAAAGCTCTCCGATTTCGTCACCCGCCGCACGGACCAGGTCAAAAATACGGACTTCACCCCGGCACTGAACAGCGCGTACGCGGTGACCGCCGGGTATTACAAGGACAGGCCGTTCTCCATGAAGGGAGGGGCGCCGGGAACAAAGAGCGGAAAAGGCTCCTCCGGAAGACGGAGAAGTACGGGAAAGAAGGCCTCCGATGCCAAGAGCTGAACTCGACGCAATAAAGCTCCTTTGGGAAATCGTCAACCAGAAGACAGGCGATCTCGGCGGAGTTCCCTACAGCCCCCAGAAACCCCCTTTTGATTTCGGTATGCCGGAGGAGGATCCGCTTCCCCGGAGCACTCCCGAAGAAGAAGGGGTAGATTCCGACCATCTTGCATCGCTCGTCCGGTGTTTTACGGAGACGTCCAGCCTGCACATGCACCAGCTTCTCGTCGTGCGGCACGGCCATGTGATCCTGGAAACCGGGTTTGATCCGTACCCCGCGGGACTCTGGCACGCCTCTTATTCCATGTGCAAGAGCTTCACGGGCATGGCGATCGGCCTCCTTGTCGGAGAAGGAAAACTCTCCCTGGAGGACCGCGTACTGGACAAGCTCTCCCCGTCCGCGGGCTTACTCAGCTCTCTGCGCTACAGGGAGCTCACAGTAAGGCACCTTCTTACCATGTCGAGCGGCTCGGGATTCGGCGAATCCGGGGCTGTCTCCGGAGACGACTGGGTGGAGCGGTTTTTCTCCTCTCCGCTGAAGTTTGATCCCGGGGCGCGCTTCGACTACAACAGCATGAATTCCTACATCCTGTCGGCACTGGTCACAAAGTGCACGGGGATGAGCCTGTTCAACTTCCTTAAGGAGCGCGTGTTTACGCCGATGGGAATCCGGCGCATCTACTGGGAGCACACGCCTGCAGGGATCAGCAAGGGCGGCTGGGGCATGTATATCCGCCCTGAGGACGCAGCGAAGCTTGGCATTCTTTACCTGAACGGCGGAAGGTACAGGGACCGGCAGCTGATTCCGGAGGACTGGGTGAAGGAATCCCTGGCCCCAAGGATAGAAACAGGGGAGGCAAACAACCCCTGGTACGGCTACCATGTCTGGTGCGCGCTGCGGCCGGGAAGCTTCCTCTACAACGGAATGCTCGGACAGAATGTCCACTGCTTCCCGGATATGGACATGGTCGTTGTCACCAACGCCGGAAACCCGGAAATCTTCCAGAACGGGAAGATGAATGCGGTCATCCGGACTTATTTCGGCGGGCAGTATATGCCGGAGGTGGGCCCTCTTCCCCCAAACCCCGCTGCGCTCCACCGCCTGATGAGGGCGGTAAGGACAGCAGAGGGGAAAGAAATGATCTTTCCTCCGATCGCCCGGGGAGGATGGAAGAGCGCGCGAAACGCGGAGAGAACGAACAGTGCCCGGACGGAGGCCGCAAAGGAGCGCTTCCTTAAGTCTCTGGACGGCTGCACCTACCGCTGCAGCCAGGGGCAGGCCGGCCTGCTTCCGCTTATGATGCAGGTAATGCACAACAACTACACCCGCGGTATCCGGTCCGTCGGATTTGCCTGGAAGGGCCGGGAGTTTTTGCTGACTGTCCGCGAGGGCGAGGCCGTGCATGTTCTTCCGGTAGGTTTCACAAGAGGCCGCCATGTCCCGGTATTCATGAACGGCGAGGAATACCTTGCGGGCGTGAAGGGCAGGTTCGGCTTCAATGAGGAAGGTATCCCGGTTCTGACCCTGGTGATCTCCTTCATCGAGGACGCAGCGGAGCGCAGGCTTCGTATCGTCTTCTCCGACCGGGAGCACATCAGGCTTGAATGGAGCGAAACGCCCGGAGACGTACTTATCTCCGGCCTCTTTAATAACATGAATCCTGTATCCGGCAGCACTTCGCCGGTTATCCACGCTGTCCTGGGCAGAATCGACCCGGAGCTCATCGTCCGGGGAATGTCGATGACAATCAGCCCCGTGGTCACGGCAGATCTGGTTCACGAGACGTAAACTTCCTGCGGGAATACCGGATAAGGCACAGGAGATGAACGGAGGAAACACATGAACGCACAGGTAAAGCGCATCGCGGAGGCCATCCGCGGCATAACGGATTTTGCTCCAAGGGTCGGGCTTATTCTCGGCTCCGGTCTCGGAGATTATGCGGAACAGATAGACGTCGTCTCTGAGGTCCCCTACAGCAGGCTTACGGACGAAGGCTTTCCCGTCTCAACCGCGCCCGGACACGTCGGCAGGTATATTTTCGGCTATGTCGGCACAACTCCTGTAGTCTGCATGCAGGGCAGAGTCCACCTGTACGAGGGCTACAAGGCGGATACCGTCGTGCTTCCGATCCGTGTGATGCACGAGCTGGGTGCGGAGATTCTCTTTATCACCAACGCGAGCGGAGGCATTAACTCCGGATACACTCCGGGGTGCCTTGCGATGATCACGGACCAGATCAGTTCCTTCGTGCCCAATCCCTTAATCGGTCCAAACGACGAGGACGAGGGCGTGCGGTTCCCGGATATGTCCAGGATTTACGACGAAGGACTTGTCCGGATCCTTAAGGAAGCTGCGGAGAAAACCGGAATCGCACTTCACAGCGGCGTCTACTGCCAGCTCACCGGCCCTTCCTTTGAGACTCCTTCAGAGATCCGCATGCTGAAGCTTCTCGGTGCGGACATGGTCGGCATGAGCTCTGCCATCGAGGCAATCACCGCGAGGCACATGGGAATGCGCGTATGCGGCGTATCCCTTATCAGCAATCTCGCGGCCGGGATATCGGAGAGGCCGCTGTCCTCCGAGGAGGTCAACGAGGAGGGCAGACTTGCTGCGCCGAGGTTCTCCGCGCTTGTGACCGAAGCGATTAAAAATATGTGAGTCCCAGCGAGGTATACTATGAACACACGTCTCTACAACGCCAGAATCCTCAGCATGCTGGAGGAGAATTCCCCTGTGATCGCAAACGGCGAGGTCTGGGTCGAAGGAAGCCGCATCACGATGGCCGGTGAACCCGGGAATGCGGAAAAGCCGCTGTTTGACAGGGAGATCGACTGCGGCGGCGGCCTGCTCATGCCGGGCTTCAAGGACGCCCACACCCACTCCGCGATGACCTTCCTCCGCTCCCACGCGGATGATCTTCCGCTTCATGAGTGGCTGAACATTCAGGTTTTCCCCTATGAGGCAAAACTTACCCCGAAGGACATCTATGAGCTGACCAGGCTTGCCGTTCTGGAATATGTCTCCGGCGGCATCACCGCAGCGATGGAGATGTACCTGACCCCCGAAACCATAGCAGCAGCCTGCCAGGATACCGGAATGCGGCTGGTGCAGGTGGGCGGCGTGAACAATTTCAGCCAGTCGGCGGAGGATGTGGAGAGATGGTATAACGAGCTCAACGGAGTCTCGGAGCTCACCTCCTTCCGGCTCGGCTTCCACGCGCAGTATACATGTTCACCGGAACTTCTGGAGACGATCGCCGGGCTTTCCCACAAATACCAGGCTCCGGTGTACACTCACATTGCGGAGACGAGGTCCGAGACGGAGGAGTGCAGGAAGAGCACGGGAATGTCGCCCGTCGCCTATCTCGCCTCCATGGGCATTTTTGATTACGGCGGCGCAGGATACCACCTCGTCTGGACTGATGAAAGCGACCGAAGGATCATGAAGGAGAAGGGGATCGCCGTCGTGACGAATCCCGGTTCCAACACGAAGCTTGCCTCCGGAATCGCCCCGGTTGCCGACTACCTCAGGGACGGCATCACCGTTGCGATCGGCACGGACGGGCCGGCGAGCAACAACTGCCTTGACATGTTCCGCGAGATGTTTCTGACGACAGGCCTCGCCAAGCTTAAGGAGAGCGATGCAGCGGCTGTCCCCGCATATGAAGTCCTGCGGATGGCCTGCGTGAACGGCGCAAGGGTGATGGGACTTGACGGCTGCGACGCTGTTGCCGCGGGCAGGTATGCCGATCTCATCCTCATTGACCTTGACGAGCCGAATATGCAGCCCCTTCACAATATCGCGAACAACCTTGTATACTCGGGAAGCAAAAGCAACGTGAAGATGACCATGATCGCCGGCGAGATCCGCTATGACCGCTTCGATGGAAGGCCAAGGTATCACATCGGCGCGGATCCTGCGGAGATTTATGCGAAGAGCCGCGAGATCTGCGACAGAATCTTTGGCTGAAGCCTATGACTGAACTTGTATTTCTGCTTCTTGTCGTCGGAACGCTGCTGATCCTCTATATTAAGGGCAGGTTTGACGAGAGAAAGAATAAAACTGAATTCATCCGCCTGCTGAAGAACAACTTCGGCGGACCCCCGTTGGCATCGCAGAAGGTGCCGGAGGAGTACCGGGGCGCGCTTAAGGGCTATTTCTCCAGACATGAACCGGAGGACGGCATCGACGATATTACCGCCTCCGATCTGGACCTGGATGAGGTTTTCGACCGCCTGAACTACACTTTCAGCTCCGTGGGGGCAGAATACCTTTACTGCAGGCTGCGCACTCCCTCGAAAGGCCGCGGGGATGAGGATTATGACGAGACGGTGCTGAAGGAGATTCATGACGACGAAAATCTCCGCACATCCCTCCAGTATGCCTTCCGCATGCTCGGACGCACGGGCAGGCTTTCGATCTACGACTACATCGATTTTCTCGACGGGGCGAAGGAAAAAAGCAATGTGCTTAACTATCTCGCGCCGGTTTTCGTCGTTCTTGCGCTCCTCCTTGTCCTGATAAGAACGGAAATGGGCATCCTGGCCTTCTTCGGTGTGCTGGCCTTCAACATGGTCACCTATTACCGGGAGAAGAAGGACAACGAGCTTTTCCTCGGCTCCTTCCGCTACATTCTCCGGATGCTGGCCTTCGCGGACAGGCTGAAGTCCATGAACCTGCCCGGACTGGAGAGGGAGAAGAAGATTATCGCGGAGAACACCGCTGCCTTCGAGCCCTTCCGGCGTGGAGCCGGAATACTCCTCTACCAGACCGGCGGCAATCCCTTGGACGTTCTGTTTGACTACGCGCGCATTCTGCTGCACCTTGACCTGATCAAGTTCAACACCATGCTGCGCCATGTGCGGGGCCACCGGGCGGAGCTTGACGCGCTTATCACCGCGTTCGGACGGATCGAGAGCATGCTCTCCGTGGTGTGCTACCGGGCCTCTCTGGAGCAGTACTGCGTTCCCGAATTTACCGGAAAGGACGAAGATTACTCCGTCCGGGAGCTTGCCCATCCGCTCCTTGAGCATCCTGTGACGAACGACATCACGACAAAAGGCTGGGTGCTGGTTACAGGCTCCAACGCGTCCGGAAAGTCCACCTTCCTGAAGGCCTGTGCCCTTGGCGCTTTGATGGCCCAGACAATAGGCACGGTGTGCGCGGAGAGTTACCGTGCGCCCTTTTACCGGATTTTCTCCTCCATGGCGCTCCGCGACGACCTCGGAAGCGGCGAGAGCTACTACATCGTGGAGATCCGCTCGCTTAAAAGGATACTGGACAGCGCTTCAAAAGACGGGGGAACTCCCGTGCTCGCCTTCATCGACGAGGTGCTCCGGGGAACCAACACGGTGGAGCGCATAGCGGCATCCTCAGAGGTGCTCATGAGTTTTCCCGGAAGGAACATCCGGTGCTTCGCCGCAACCCATGACATCGAGCTCACCTCCCTGCTGGAGGGTTTATACGACAATTATCATTTCGAGGAAGAGATAAAGGACGGCGACGTCATTTTCAACTACCGCCTCATGAAGGGCCGTGCCGCCTCCAGAAACGCGATCCGGCTGCTGGATGCCATTGGATACGACAGGGGCATCACCGAAGCCGCAGAGAGGCGCGCAGAGCGCTTCATCGAGACAGGGGAATGGAGATGACAGCGGGAGATTCCGGGGAGACCTATGAGCAATTCCAAAGTGACAATCTTTACTGACGGAGCCGCCCGGGGCAATCCCGACGGTCCCGGGGGATACGGCACCATCCTGCAGTTCACGGACTCAGCGGGCGTGCTTCACGAGAGGGAATACTCCGAGGGCTTCGAGAAGACCTCCAACAACCGCATGGAGCTCATGGCGGCCATCGTCGGGCTGGAGGCACTGAACCGCCCCTGCACGGTGGATCTCTATTCGGACTCCCAGTACCTGATCAACGCTTTTGAGAAGGGCTGGCTTACGAACTGGAAGCGCAACGGCTGGCGCACCGCCGGGAAGGAACCGGTAAAAAACCGGGATCTCTGGGAGCGGCTTCTTGCCGCCGCCGGACCGCACGACGTCTCCTGGCACTGGGTAAAGGGACATGACGGCCATCCGGAGAACGAGCGCTGCGACGCACTTGCAACTTCCGCGGCCGATCGACTAAAAAAAGGGTATAATACGTAAGATGTCTGCAGGCGAAGTTCACGTTAAAATCAAATACTTCTCGGACGAGATCGAAAAGCTTGCCGCGATCGGCGGCGCCAAATCCGACTGGATCGACCTAAGGTGCGCGGAGGAGACCTCGATGAAGAAGGGCGAGGCAAAGCTTATCCCTCTCGGGGTGGCAATGGCCCTTCCCGAGGGCTATGAGGCCCACGTCGTCCCGAGAAGCTCCACCTTCAGGAATTTCGGTCTTATCCAGACCAATCACTGCGGAGTCATCGACAACGCCTACTGCGGGGACGGCGACCAGTGGTTCGTGCCCATGCTGGCGGTGCGGGACACCGTAATTCATGTCGGCGACAGGATATGCCAGTTCCGGATCATGGAGAAGCAGCCTCATATCATCTTTGACGAGACAAACCACCTGGACGGGCCGGATCGGGGAGGTTTCGGCACGACGGGGAGAGCATAAACGAAAGGTATCAGGAAAATGAAAATCAGAACACGCTATGCCCCAAGTCCTACAGGACGCATGCACGTCGGCAATCTGCGCACCGCGCTCTACGCCTACCTCATCAGCAAGCATGAGGGCGGAGACTATATTCTCCGCATCGAGGACACCGACCAGGAGCGCTTCGTCGAAGGCGCTACGGAGATCATTTACCGCACCCTTGAGGCCACGGGACTTCAGTACGATGAAGGTCCGGACAAGGACGGCGGAGTGGGTCCCTATGTTCAGAGCGAGAGACAGAAAGCCGGAATCTACCTTGATTACGCGAAGAAGCTCATTGACAAGGGTGAAGCCTATTACTGCTTCTGCACCCCCGAGCGGCTTTCCACTCTCACGCAGGTGATCGAGGGCAAAGAAGTCAGCGTCTATGACAAGCACTGCCTTGGTCTTACAAAGGAGGAGGTGGAGGAGAAGCTCGCCTCCTGTATTCCTTACGTCATCCGCCAGAACAATCCCAGGGAGGGACAAACCACCTTCCACGATGAGCTTTACGGAGATGTGACCTTTGACAACAGCGAGCTTGATGACATGATCCTCATCAAGTCCGACGGCTTCCCCACCTACAATTTCGCCAACGTGGTCGACGACCATCTCATGGGCATTACCCATGTGGTCCGGGGGAACGAGTATCTCTCCTCATCACCCAAGTACAACCGCCTCTACGAGGCCTTCGGCTGGGAAGTTCCCAAGTATGTCCACTGCCCGTTAATCACCGATGAGGAACACCACAAGCTCAGCAAGCGCAGCGGGCATTCCTCCTACGAGGATCTGATCGAACAGGGATTCCTTCCCGAAGCGGTCGTCAACTTCGTCGCCCTGCTTGGATGGTCGCCGGAGGGCGAGAGGGAGATCTTCTCCCTGCCCGAGCTTGTGGAGGTATTCGACTATCACCGCATCGGAAAATCTCCCGCAGTCTTTGATTACACCAAGCTCCGCTGGATGAACGGCGAATACCTGAAGGCCATGGATCCCGGACGCTTCTACGAGCTCGCGGAGCCCTGGCTGAAGAAGGCGGTAAAGAAAGATCTCGACCTTAAGGCCATCGCGGAGATGGTCCGCACACGTATCGAAATCTTCCCGGATATCCCCGAAATGGTGGACTTCTTCGAGGAGCTTCCCGATTACGGCACGGAGCTCTTCCGGCACAAGAAGATGAAAACAGATGAGAAGACCTCCCTGGAGGTTCTCCGTGAGATTATTCCCGTGCTGGAGAGCGCGGAAGATTACTCCAATGACGCCCTCTATGCCGCAATTCAGCAATTTGTCGCCGGGAAGGGATACAAGAACGGCTATGTGCTCTGGCCGCTCAGAATCGCCGTATCCGGGAAAGCGATGACTCCCGCCGGCGCAACGGAGATCATGTCCGTCATCGGAAAAGAGGAGACGCTCCGCCGTGTGAAGGACGGAATCGCCCGTCTGGAAGGCTGTGCGGAGGCCTGATCCACGAGCCGCGAACTTAACCGGCAGCAGAAAGCTGCCGTGTGTCACTGTCACGGGCCCAGCCAGGTACTGGCCGGGCCCGGCAGCGGCAAAACACTCGTCATAACAGAGCACATCCGGTTTCTTCTGTCCCATTGCAATGTTCCTCCGGAAGCAGTTCTCGTCATTACCTTCTCCAGAGCTGCCGCCAGGGAAATGGCGGACCGGTACCGGACCGCCGATCCGGCGAACAGCCGAAGAGTTCGTTTTTGCACCTTTCATTCCCTCTTTCTTTCCATTATTCTTGAACATTCCGATGCCGCTCCCCGAATCCTTGATGAAGACGAACGGAGAGCGATTCTTCAGGGCATTGCAGCCGATCTTGCTGTACCAGGCAAGACGTCAGGCAGTGCAGACGTATCCTCCCGCTGTTCAGCATCCGAATCGGAAGACAGGCTTTACAGGGTATATCAATCCTTTCTCAGAGAAAACAACCTGATCGATTATGAGGCAATGATATCGGGCTGTTATTCCCTTCTGTCCGGCTCTCCGGAAATATGCGGTATATACCGCAGAAGATATTCTCATATTCTCATCGACGAATTTCAGGATATTAACAAAATACAATATGAAACGGTAAAACTTCTTCTGGGAGAGGAGAGCAGCCTGTTTGCCGTAGGGGACGACGATCAGTGCATCTACGGCTTCAGAGGGTCTCAGCCGGAAATAATGCAGCAGATGCTTAAAGATTTTCCGGACTGCAGAAGGATAATACTCAACATAAATTACCGGTGCACAGAAGCAATTAACAGCTCATCACTGCTGATGATCAGTGAGAACAGAAAAAGAATACCCAAAATGAGCAGGTCTGCCCGGGGAAAAGGATCCCCTCCGAGAATCATAGCCTTTGAGACAGCGGAAGAGCAGTACCGGTTCATACAGGATGAGCTCAACACTATAAAAAGCCTGAAAACTGCGGTAATATTCCGCAGCAATGCCCAGATGACGGCATTTCAGAAATTAATTGACCCGGTCGGTAAATCAATAAACAGGGTCAATAATACAACTGTCCGGGTCGGTAAAGAACTCGCTGCTGCTGTTTCTGCTTATTTCACTGCTGCCTCGGCCATAAAGAGCGGCATGAATCCGGATGATGCCCTCCTTATCCGCATCATGAACCTTCCGCCGCGGTATCTCACCCGGGAAACACTAAGAACCGGCACTCCCGGGAGCAGGAAGTTTTATCACGAGCTGGCCTTTCTCGGTGAGCTCTCCCCTTCACGGGCATGGGATTATCTTATGCGTTTCCTGGGACTTCAGAGTTGTTTCGGCGCCGCAGCTGAAGATGCCGCTGTTTATCTTAATAAGCTTGTTGTTCCATGCCGGACTCTTGAAGCTGCCTCGGATATTCTCCTCAAAGCCGCGGAGGACATGGGCAGGCCGGGCTTTGGTTTTTCAGCCTTTCCTGAAAAGATAAGCGGCTGTTCACTTCCGGATGAGATGCTTTCGGCGAACTGTCTTTCTCTCATGACCTATCATCGCTCCAAAGGCCTCGAATTTGATCATGTCTATCTCCCGGATCTGAACGACGGGATTATTCCTTCCCGCAGAGCTTCCGGCGCAGCTTCCATAGAGGAGGAGCGGCGCCTGCTCTATGTCGGAATGACAAGGGCAAAAGACCGCCTTACCCTTTCCTATGTCCGCGGAACCGCAGAGAATCCGCGTATGAGATCGCGCTTTCTGGAGGTCTTTGATCTGCCTCCGGACATTGAGAAGAGGACCTGATTATGCTATGATATTTATTTGACAATCCATGCCTTCCGGCAGCCGGCGCCACCTGATTCCGGGGATCATTGGTGCGGATCAGGGCGGAATCTGAATTTGCCGGATGATAACAAAGAATTAAAATTGAACGCACTGCAGATGCAGTTCGTTCAATTCGCGCCATCGGTGCTCACGCACCGGGCGCCGCATTCGGCAAAACCGCATTCGCGGATTTTGCCTCAGCGAGGTATTAAATTAAACGAACTGCCGATGCAGTTCGTTCAATTCGCGCCATCGGTGCTCACGCACCGGGCGCTGCATTCGGCAAAACCGCCTTCGCGGATTTTGCCTCAGCGAGGTATTAATGAAAAATAAGGAATGCTGCGGTGTATACCGGTCAGGGAACAAGCTTTATTTCTCCACTGTCCTTAATGATGCTCCCGGTGCGGCGGGAAGGGGAGAGCTCTTCCTTGTGCTTTATCTTCACCGCGAAGACGGGAAATACGACGAGAAGAAGATTCCATTAACAAAAGAAGACTGTCTCGGCAATCTGGTGCGTACCTCCGTAGTTCCGGAGAGCATGAGTTTTGATCCTGAGCTCGATCTTTACGGCTATATGGCCGGAGAAGCACGTATTCCCGATCCGTACGCCGACGGATACCTGTCTGCCGAAACGCCGGATAATCTGAAGTTTACGGGCTGCACCGCGGACGTCAGCCTCTCCGGTCCGGAAAGACCGGCGGAATACTTCCCCCGGCCCGGTTGGAACAGGCGCTTTATTTATCAGTGCCACGTCCGCGGACTGACCATCAGCCGCCAGAATCTGCGTGATGAGAGTATTCGGGGGACATTCGAAGGGATGATCCAGATGATTCCCCATATTCTCTCCCTTGGTGCGACAACGATTGAGCTTATGCCCGTGGCCGCGCCCCGGTGCAGAACCGCTGCGTCAAGCTCTGCCGGAGCGGCAGTAAGGGAAAGCCTTTCTTCGCGTACGGACGCAGGTTTCCATGACAGCGATTACTGGGGCTTTCATCCCGCTGCGCTTCACGCGCTTAACCCGGTTTACGCGCCTTCCGGAAACGCAAGAAGAGCCGCTTCCTCCATGAGAAAACTCTCCGCCGCGCTTCACGGCGCTTCGCTTGAGCTTGTTTTTCAGATCTATCTAAGCGGTCAGGAGACACCTCAGGAAATCCAGGACATGCTGCGCTATTATGCGCTGGAATTCGGCGCCGACGGATTCCATCTGATCGGTGCCGCTCCTCCCTGGGATTACTGCCTGTCCGATCCGGTGCTTGCCGGACTGCTCTTTATCGGGGAAGGACTGCCGTCAAGGACGGACACTGCAATATACAGTGACGATTATGCGAGGCTTCTCCGCCAGCTGGTCAAGGGCGATGATTTCGTGCTGAAGAGTTTTCTCTCCTCCTTCGCGGGGAGGAAGGACGGTGCGGGAGATATCCGCTACATCGCGGATTACCGCGGCTTTACGCTGCTTGACCTGGTCAGCTATTCCCGCAAGCACAATGAGGCGAACGGAGAGGACAACCGGGACGGAGAAGACCGGAATTTCAGCTGGAACTGCGGTGCGGAGGGCGAGACCTCCAGCCGGACAATCAATATGTTAAGGCAGCAGCAGATCCGCAATTTCCTTGTCCTGCTGCTCCTTGGCGGCGGGACGCCGCTCCTTTTCTCCGGAGATGAGGCGCTCAACACCCAGTTCGGCAACAATAATCCCTATAACCAGGACAACGAGACAGGCCACATCCTGTTCCGCCGCACGAGGGCTGCGAAGAGCCTCACCGCCTTTGTGGGAGAGCTCTTGAAATTCCGCGGGAAATATACCGTGCTTACCTCCCCGAAGCCGTACCGCTGCGGGGATTACCTCGGCCTCGGATACCCGGATTTCTCCCTTCACGGGGAGGAGGCGTGGAAACCGGACCTCGGTTCCTACAGCCACACGGTCGGCATCATGTTCAATCAGGGCTACGCGGAGGAAAACCCTGTTCCCGGAGAGGGGCCGCTGATTTATATCGCTGTAAACTGCTACTGGGAAGAGGCGTCTTTCGGCCTGCCCAAGCTTTCGTCCGGCCTTGTCTGGGCAGAGGTGATGAACACGGTTTTCCCTGACGGGTTTTTAGGTGAACCCAGGATCGCGGGAAGGCCGGATTCGGTCAGGACAGCCCCCAGGTCTGTTTCGGTGTATGTCAGCATGCGTACCGCAGATGAAGAGAAGTGCACTGAGAATGCTCCGGCGGCACCGGCAGAGGAGAGACGGAAATGACAGACAGGAAAGACCGGATCTCTATCGTTAAGGCGGCGGGACATTTCAAGACCATCACGGCACACCGGATGAAGGTCGCCGAGGGCTGTTTCCGCGCAGGATTATACCGTCAGGGGCTTCTGCACGACCTCTCCAAATATCTGCCCGCGGAGTTTCTCACCGGGGCGAGGTATTACACCGGAAAGGAGAGCCCCAACAACGGGGAGCGGAGGAAATACGGCTACTCCGGAGCGTGGCTTCATCATAAGGGAAGAAACCGGCACCACTTTGAGTACTGGATAGACTACCCGTTAAGGATGAACCCCGACGCACTTTACGTCCCGGTTAAGATGCCCGGAAGATATGTTGTGGAAATGTTCTTCGACCGCGTCGCCGCATCCAAAACCTATCTGGGCGCCGCCTACAGGGATTCTTCCCCGCTGGAGTATTACCTTAACGGCAATCCTTCCCGCTTCATGCACCCGGAGACCGCAGCCCTGCTGGAGAAGCTTCTCCGGATGAACGCGGAAAAGGGGGAGGAAGAGACAATCCGCTACATCAGGAGGCATCTTCACAAGTGAGTGCGGGAGAAGAAGAGTTAAGGCGTTTTGCCGCTGCGAGGATGAAAGTGCTGACACCGGAGCATCCCGACCGCCGGGGCATCGGGATGCAGAGCGAGAAAACCCTGCACAGCATACTGAAATACTATATTGAGCCCGACGAGAGTTTTCACGAGCAGCCAGTCGCCAGGTACATCGCCGATATTAAGAATGAGGCCGGCATTACCGAGGTGCAGACCGCCGGTTATGGCTACCTGCGCGGGAAACTCTCCGTTTTTCTTAAGGATTACCCCGTAACTGTCGTCTGCCCCGTAGTCCATGTGAAGCATATTCAGTGGATCGATCCGGAGAGCGGCGAGTGGCTCAAGAGAAACAGGTCGCCTGTCACCGGCGGCGTCTTTACGGCATTCACGGAGCTCTACCGGATCCGCCCTTTTCTGAAAGATCCGCGGCTGACTGTCCGCGTAATACTCATGGACATGGAGGAATACCGCATTGCCGACGGCTATGCGAGAGAGGGAAAAAAGGGCTCGCACCGGTTCGACCGCGTCCCCTGTGCGCTGATCTCGGACACCCGGCTCCGCACACCTGAAGATTACCGGGGGCTTATCCCGGACTCCCTCCCGGAGGAGTTTACCTCGGCGGATTTTGCCGGGCACTGCCGCGTACGGAAGGGGGAGAGCGGCACCGCGCTCCTTATCCTCACGGATCTCGGCGCCGTCCGCCGCATCGGAAAGAAAGGGCGAAGCTATTTATACCAAAGGACAATGTAGCACCACGCCGGCGTTATCCGGCTCATCACCTGCCATAAAGGAGAATACTCATCATGAAATACAGCGATATCGGCGAGCGTTTCATCCGCTATGCTTCAGTGATCACCCAGTCCAAAGAGGGCTGCCCTACGACGCCCTCCACCCCCGAACAGCGCGATCTCGCGGTTATTCTAAGGGACGAGCTCTCGGAGATGGGCCTCTCGGAAGTGTATTACGACGAGGAGCACTGCTACGTCTATGCGACTCTTCCCGGCAACATTCCCGCGGATGAGGCAAAACTTGCCCTGCTTCCGGACCGCGCGGCCAAACGCCGGGAGAACACGGCCCCGATTCTCGGACTTGTCGCACATATGGACACCGTCGATGCTGTTGCAAAGAAGGAGGTCAGGCCCCGCAGAATCCACAGCTACGACGGGGGGGATATCGTACTTAACGAGGAGGAACACATTGTCCTTTCCCCCGCCATGTTCCCTTCCCTTAACAAGCATAAAGGGTGCGACCTTGTGGTCACCGACGGGACGACCGTGCTCGGTGCCGACGACAAGAGCGGCATTGCCGTGGCAATGGAAGCTCTCGACTTCTTCATCAATCATCCGGAATACGCCCACGGAACAATCCGCGTCTGCTTCACCCCTGACGAGGAAGTGGGCAACGGCACCCTGTGGCTCGACAAAAACCGCTTTGCCTGCGATTACGCCTACACGATCGACGGAGGCGGCATCGGCGACCTTGAGTATGAGAACTTCAATGCAGCAACCGCCTGGGTGAGCTGCCGCGGTGTAAGCTGCCACCCCGGAAGCGCAAAGAACCTCATGGTCAACGCGCTGCTTGTTGCAATGGAGTACAACAGCATGCTTCCGGCACTGGATATTCCCGGGCGCACCGAGGGATATCAGGGCTTCTTCCATATCACCGGAATGAGCGGAACGGCGGACGAGGCGGAGATGGAGTACATCATCCGCGATCACGACCTGGAGAAATTCTCCGAAAGAAAGGATGTGATGCGCCGCGCCGCAGAGGAGATCAACCGCAGGTATTCCGACGGGACAGTCAGCGTCCGCATCGAAGATTCCTACTTCAATATGGCGGAGAAGGTAAAGCCTCACATGCACCTGATCGATCTCGCCGTAGCCTCCATGAAGGAACTCGGCATCGAGCCCAACATCACCCCGATCCGCGGGGGTACGGACGGCTGCAAGCTGTCCTATGAGGGAATCCCCTGCCCGAATCTCGGTACCGGAGGGTACAACTGCCACGGCCGCTACGAATATGCCTGCGTGGAGGAAATGGCGAAGGACGCCGAGCTTGTGGTCCGCATCCTCAACAAGTATGCCTCTTACGAGGTAGATGCGCCGAAAGCCTGACTGGGAGATGAACATGACGGAAGAACGAAAGGGCTTATTTCTCTCCGCGGCGATGGACGCGGAACCTGACCTCAGCGCGCCTGCCCCGGAGAGAGGAATTCTGCGGCAGAGCTGGTTCCTGCACAAAACCGCCGGGTGGGTGAAGGAGAGAAGCCTCGCGGCAGGCAGGCCGCTCACCGCGTGCTCGGTCTGCTTCGGCTGCCAGATGAACGCAAGAGACTCGGAGAAGATCGCCGGAGTCCTGAAAATGGCAGGATTTGAGCTCACTGAGGAGGAGAATGCCGACTTTGTGATCTACAACACCTGCACTGTCCGGGACAACGCCGACAGCAGGGTTTACGGAAGGCTTGGCCGCGTCAGTCATTTCCGCAGGGCCAACCCCGACATGAGGGTCGCACTCTGCGGCTGCATGATGCAGGAGAAGTCCGCCGTCGAGAAGGTTCGGAAAAGCTACGGCTTCGTTGACCTGATCTTCGGGACGCACAACCTTGACCGGTTCCCCGAGTATCTCTACCGCACGGTCACCGGCACGGAAAAGATCACGGAAATCGAGGAGGAGGACGGCGAAGGAGCGGAGAGCCTGCCCATCGCAAGGAAATACCCCTGGAAATCCGGTGTCAACATCATGTTCGGCTGCGACAACTTCTGTACCTACTGCATCGTTCCCTATGTCAGGGGAAGGGAGCGCAGCCGCATGCCTGAGGATATACTTGACGAGATCCGCCGGCTTCGCGATGACGGCGTCCGGGAGATCATGCTTCTCGGACAGAATGTCGATTCGTATGGGAAAAAGACCGAAACCGGGGCCTCGTTTGCCGAGCTGCTGTCCCGGGCGGCGGATATTGACGGCATAGAAAGAGTCCGTTTTATGACATCCCACCCGAAGGATCTCTCCCCGGAGGTGATCCGCGTGGTCGCGGGGAATGGGAAAATAGCCCGCCATATCCATCTTCCTCTTCAGTCCGGGTCCAACCGCATCCTGAAGATGATGAACCGGCGCTATACCAGGGAGCACTATCTTGAGCTTGTGCAGGCAATCCGCGAGGGTATCCCAGGCGTCGCGATCACCACGGACATCATGACCGGTTTTCCCTCGGAGACCCCGGAGGACATCGACGACACCATCGATGTCGTGCGGAAGGCAGCCTTTGAGAACGCCTTCACCTTTATCTATTCCATGCGCGCGGGAACCCCCGCATCCCGCATGGAACAGCTCTCGGAGGAGGAAAAGAAGGCCGGCTTCACCCGGGTGCTTTCCGTGGTTCAGGAGGTTGCGAAGGAGCAGACGGCCAAAGCGGCCGGCACGGACGGAACAGCCCTCATTGAGGAGCTGAACAGCCAGATTCCCGGATATGTCACGGGACGTCTCTCCAACAACACCCTTGTACATATCCCCGGAACGGAGGAGATGATCGGCAGGTTCGTCCGTGTTCATCTCGATGAATGCAGGGGGTTCTATTACTTCGGTACTGCCGCCGGCGAACCTTACTAAGGAAGCTGCAGGGCATCGGACCGGACTTAAGCCTGCCGGGGATCCTCCGGCAGGCCAGACAATCAGACCAAGAGGCAATATACATGGACTTAAAGGCGAAGGGTGTGGACTTCAACCAGCTCTCCCCGATGATGCAAACCTATTTCCAGACCAAGGAGGAGTACCCGGACTGCATCCTTCTGTACCGCGTCGGTGATTTCTTTGAAATGTTCTTCGATGACGCCCAGACCGCTTCGAAGGAGCTGGAGCTCACCCTGACCGGAAAGAACTGCGGCCTCCCGGAGAGGGCACCCATGTGCGGAGTTCCCTTTCACGCCGTGGATATCTATATTACCCGGCTCGTGGACAAGGGGTATAAGGTGGCCCTCTGCGACCAGGTGGAGGATCCGAAGCTCGCCAAAGGGCTGGTAAAGCGCGAGGTGATCCGCGTAGTGACTCCCGGAACCAACATCGCTCCCGAGTCCCTGGACGAGTCCTCCAACAACTATCTCTTCTGCGTGTGCTACGGCACGTCGAGGAGCGGGGTAGCCGTAAGCGACATCTCCACGGGGTCATTTTACGTCACCGAGACGGACAGCCTGAAAGCGATATATGACGAGATCATGAAATACTCGCCGTCGGAGATCATCTGCAGTGAGACCTTCATGGTCTCCGGCATCAGTTTGGATGAGCTTAAGGGAAGACTCGGCATCGCGGTCAATCCGCTGCCTCCGCACTACTTTGACGACGAGCTCTCCGTGCGGGCGGTACTTGAGCATTTCGGCGTTTCCTCGCTGCACGGGCTGGGCCTCGGGGATTTCCCGGTCGGTGCGGTAGCCGCAGGCGCCATGCTGCGTTTTCTCACCGACACGCAGAAAAACTCCCTGGGAAACATCACGAAGATCACGCCTTACCTGGCGAGCCGCTTCATGCTCCTCGACTCGTCAACGAGGCGCAACCTGGAGCTCACGGAGACACTGAGGGAGAAGAGGAGGCAGGGATCCCTCCTCTGGGTGCTCGACCACACCAGAACTGCCATGGGGGCGCGTCTCCTTCACCGCTTCATCGAGCAGCCACTGATCGACCGGGACGCGATCATCGCCCGCCTCGACGCGGTCGAATGCCTTTCGGACAACAGCGTGGACCGGGATGAGCTGAGGGAATACCTGCAGCCGGTCTACGACCTTGAGCGCCTGCTCACCCGGATCTCTTACCGGACAGCTAATCCGAGGGACCTGGTCGCGTTCCGGACCTCGCTCTCCATGCTCGCCCCTATCCGCGGGACGCTTTCCGCAGTGCTTTCCTCCGGGGAACAGGACGGCCGGAAGGACGGGGAACTGAAGTCCGTGCTGAGTGATCTGGGCGAGCATGGTGAACTTCTGGATATCCTTACCAGAGCAATTGAGGATGATCCGCCGCTGGCCCTGAAGGAGGGCGGGATTATCCGGAGCGGGTACAGCGAGGATGTCGACCGCCTGAGGCAGGCCCACACGGACGGGAGAAGCTGGCTCTTAAAGCTGGAGGAAGAGGAGAGGGAGCGCACCGGAATACGGACTCTCAAAATCAAGTACAACAAGGTATTCGGCTACTATTTCGACGTCACCAATTCCTTCCTCGGCATGGTGCCGGAGGATTTCATCCGCAAGCAGACCCTTACCGGATCGGAGCGCTTCACGACGCCGAGGCTCAAGCAGCTTGAGGACGATATCCTTAATTCCGAGGAGAAGCTGAACGGGCTGGAATATGATCTCTTCTCCGAAATACGGGACCGCATCGCCGCGGAGATGGAAGAGATTCAAAGGAGCGCGGACGCGCTCGCCCGTCTTGACGTCTACTGCTCGCTTTCCCTTGCCGCAGAGAGAGGACGTTATGTCCGGCCTGATATCAATACAAAGGGCATCATCGACATCAAGGCCGGCCGCCATCCCGTGGTCGAGCGCATGCTCGGAGGGGATTTTGTCGCCAACGATACCTACCTGGACAGCCGGAAGAAGGCGATCTCCATTATCACCGGGCCGAACATGGCGGGAAAGTCCACTTACATGCGCCAGACGGCGCTGATCGTCCTCATGGCGCAGATCGGGAGTTTTGTTCCCGCGGACGCCGCGTCGCTGTGCGTGACTGACCGGATATTCACCCGCGTCGGGGCGTCGGATGATCTTGGCTCCGGGCAGAGCACCTTCATGGTGGAGATGAACGAGGTCGCCAATATCCTCAGGAACGCCACGCCGGAAAGTCTCATCATCCTCGACGAAATCGGGCGCGGCACCTCCACCTACGACGGGCTTTCCATCGCCTGGGCGGTAATCGAGCACATAAGCAACAAGCATTTTCTGGGCGCAAAGACGCTTTTTGCCACCCATTACCATGAGCTGACGGAGCTCGAGGGCAAGATGGACAACGTCAACAACTACTGTGTCGCGGTCAAGGAGAACGGCGACGACATCGTCTTCCTGCGCAGGATAGTGAAGGGCGGCGCGGACAAGAGCTACGGAATACAGGTGGCAAAACTTGCCGGGCTTCCGGACATTGTCGTCGACAGGGCGAAGGAGATCCTTCAGGAGCTCATCGGAAACGACATTACCGAGAGAGTAAAGAACATCCAGGCTCCGGCGCCGCAGTCCCAGGCGAAGGCAAAGGTGAAGCACTACGACGATGTAGACCTCGGACAGGTCTCCTTGTTTGCCACGGTCAAGGACGAGGATGTCTTAAAGCAGTTAAGGGAGATCGACATCCCGAACCTCACTCCGCTGGATGCGCTGAATACTCTCTACCGGCTCCAGAGTGAGCTGAAGAACCGCTGGTAATGCCCATGGAAAGAACAATTCATCTTCTTGATGAGGATACCGTTAACAAGATTGCCGCCGGAGAGGTGATCGAGCGCCCCTTCAATGTGGCAAAGGAGCTGATCGAGAACTCCATCGACGCCGGGGCGGGAGCGATAACGCTCGAGGTCGCAAAGGGCGGAAGTGCGCTGATCCGCGTGACGGACAACGGCTGCGGAATTGCCCCGGAGGATGTCGCTTACGCATTCCGACGGCACGCAACGAGCAAGCTCGGAAGCGTCCGGGACCTGGATACCCTTTCTACCCTGGGCTTCCGCGGGGAAGCTCTTTCCAGCATCGCCTCGGTCGCCCAGGTCGAGATGATCACCAAGAAGCGCGGGGCGCTGTCCGGCATCCGGGCGGTGACTCTGGACGGGCCGGTGAATCCGGGTGACGAGATCCCCATGGAGCTCACGGAGATCGGCGCGCCGGACGGTACGAGCATCATCGTACGGAATCTTTTCTACAATGTCCCCGTCCGGAAGAAATTCTTAAAGAGCGCCGTCACGGAGACCGGCTATATCACGGAGCTCGTGGAGCATCTCGCCCTGTCCCACCCGGAGATTTCCTTCCATTACAGGGCGGACGGCAAAGAGAAGCTTCACACCACGGGAAACGGCAATATACGGGAGATCATCTACAGGATCTACGGCCGGGATATTGCGGACCGCCTTATTGCCGTGAACGCGGAACAGGACGGAATGAAGCTCTCCGGATTTATCGGACGCCCGGAAACCAGCCGCGGGTCCAGAAGTTTTGAGACCTTCTTTGTCAACGGGAGGCTTCTTTATTCCGATGTGCTCAGCCACTCCCTCGAGACCGGCTACAGGACGGACCTGATGCAGCACCAGTTTCCCTTCGCCGTGCTGTACCTGGAGATGCCCCCGCACCTCTTTGACGTGAACGTCCATCCCGCGAAGCGCGAGGTGCGTTTTGCCGAGGCGGACAAGGTCTACTCCTTCATCGATGAAAGTGTCCGGAGGGCGCTTGGCGGCAGGGAACTGATTCCCGGAATGGAGCTTACCACCGCGAAGGAGAGAAGGGAAGAGGACGAAAAGGAGAGGGAGAAACTATACTCCGACCGCACGGAACCCTTCGAATCCGGGCGCTCGCAGCTTACCGCAGACCCGGAACCGGAACAGGTTCCGGCCCCCCCTGTCCCTTGTTCCCTCAATGCGGAATCCGGTACGGCAGCGGAAGAAAAGCCGGCGGACGACGGGGACAGGGGATTTCTCTTCGAGGATCTCCGGACCCCGGAAAATCCCGCGGAGTCCTCTGCCCCGGCTGCTTACGAAGTGAGGCAGATGGAGTTTAACACCGCCGCCCTTGCCCTGGGAGCACAGGGGATGCTGCTTAACGAGAGTACCCCGGCGGACAGGATCTTCACCGATGCGATGATCGCCGGCGCGCGGATCATCGGACAGGTTTTTCTTACCTACTGGCTTGTGGAGATCGCGGATTCGCTGCTTCTGATCGACCAGCACGCCGCACATGAGAAGGTCAATTTCGAGAGGTTTTACCGAAGGCTCCGGCGGCGCTTCGAGGAGCCTGTTCCCTCGCAGATGCTCCTTCCGCCCCAGGTCATCACGATGACCGGACAGGAGGAGTCCTGCTACCTTCGCTATAAGGACACCTTTGCGGCGATGGGCTATGAGATCGAGCCCTTCGGGGACAGGCGGGTCTACACTGTCCGCGCGGTGCCTCTTGAGCTGTTCGGCGAAGAGCCGGGAAGGCTCTTCACAGATACACTCGACGAGCTGATGAATGAGCGCATCACCGGCACTCCCTCTGATATCCTCTACCGCGTCGCCACCATGGCCTGCAAGGCTTCCGTCAAGGGAAACCAGAGGATATCCGCTGAAGAGGCGGAAGCACTGATCCGGGAGATGCTCACCCTCGACAACCCTTATCACTGCCCGCACGGCAGGCCGACCATGATACGGCTCACGAAGAGGGAAGTCGAGAAGCGCTTCGGGCGGATCGTATAACCTTCACCGCTTTCCGGAGAGCCACACAAATACAGCGGTTAAAACTCATGAGTGAGATAAGTAAATCCCTGAAGCCCCTGGTCATCATAGCGGGACCGACAGCCACCGGAAAATCCGATCTGGCGGTTAATCTCTGCCTCGCCCTTGACGGCGCCGTAATCTCGGCGGACTCCATGCAGGTATATCACGACATGGCCATCGGCTCCGCGAGGATCACCCCGGAGGAGATGAAGGGCGTCCCGCATTATCTTGTCGATGCCGTCTCCCCCCGCGAGACATGGAACGTGGTCCGCTTCAAGACGGAGGCGGTGCGGTGCTATAATGAGATTCTTGCCGCCGGTAAGCTCCCTTTCCTGGTGGGCGGGACAGGTTTTTACATCGATGCTTTCCTTAAGGACACCGATTTCACCGCGATGGACGAGGATGAGGATTACCGGGAGGAACTCTCCGGTATAGCGCGGAACGAAGGCCCGGAGGCCCTGCACCGCATGCTTCTCGCCGTCGATCCCAGGGCCGCGGAAGCGATTCACCCGAACAACGTCAAACGGGTGATCCGGGCGTTGGAGTTTTCCCGGAGCGGGAAGCTGATCTCCGAGCACAACATGGAGGAGAAGAAACGCGTATCTCCCTACCATGCGCTGTATTTCGTCCTCACCATGGAGAGGGACAGGCTCTACAGGCGCATAGAAGAGCGGGTGGACCGGATGTTTGGCGCGGGACTCGTGGACGAGGTTAAAGCACTTATGGAAGCGGGCCTTGACGAGAATGACGTCTCGATGCAGGGACTTGGCTACAGGCAGGTGATCCGGGCACTCAAGGGAGAATTTTCCCTTGATGAGGCGAGGGAACGGATCAAGACGGAAACCCGTCACTTCGCAAAGCGGCAGCTGACATGGTTCACGAACCGGCAGGACACAGAGATCATCCGCCTGGAGGACTATGGAACGGCAAAGGCGCTTGAGGACGCCCTCGCCGCCAGGATCCGCGCGGAGCTGTTTATTTAATTGATTAAGAATTATCAGGAGCATTCCAGTGACAATGACCAACAGCAGCATGTATTCCAGATTTGGCATAGGAGAAGCGGTACTCGCCTTCGCGGAGCCGATTCTTCAGGAGCTTTCTTCCCGCTTCGCCGAGACAGACCGCATCGCGGAGTTTAACCAGCTCAAGGTGATCCGCGCGATGCAGGAGGCACACGTAGGAGAAGCGAATCTTCTGGGCACCACCGGCTACGGGTACGATGATATAGGAAGAGACGGGCTCGAGGAGACCTTCGCGCGGGCGTTCTGCACGGAAGATGCCCTTGTGCGCCCCCAGATCACCTGCGGTACCCATGCCCTTGCCCTGGCGCTTATGGCAAACCTCCGGCCCGGGGACGGCCTTCTGTATGCTTCCGGCGCTCCCTACGACACCATGGAGGAGGTTATCGGAATCAGGGAATCCGCGGGTTCCCTCGCCGAGTACGGCATAAGCTACAGCCAGGCGGAGCTCGACGGAGAAGGTCGGCTGAGCCCGGAGAATATCAGGGCCGCATTAAGGGACAACACCCGGATCGCCGTGATCCAGCGGTCAAGGGGATATTCCGGCAGGCCCACCTTTACCGTGGAGGAGATCGGCGGATGCATCCGCTTTATCAGGGAACTCCGTCCCGATATCACGGTGATGATCGACAACTGCTACGGCGAGTTCACTGAGGAGAGAGAGCCCTCCGAGGTCGGGGCGGACATGATCGTCGGTTCGCTGATCAAGAATCCCGGAGGCGGGCTTGCGCCGACCGGCGGGTATATTGCGGGAACCAGGACTTGTGTGGAAAACGCGGCAAGGAGGCTCACTTCCCCGGGACTCGGCCGGGAGGTCGGGGCAACCCTCGGTGTTCTCCCGTCACTCTACCAGGGCTTCTTCCTCGCCCCCACAGCAGTGTCGTCAGCGATGAAGGGCGCGATGTTCGCGGCCGGAGCCTATGGGGCGCTGGGATTTGAGGTCAGCCCGGGCGTAACGGACCGGCGTTCTGACATCATTCAGTCCGTTACCTTCGGAAATCCGGAGGGTGTCATTGCCTTCTGCCAGGGAATTCAGGCGGCATCCCCCGTCGACAGCTACGTCGTCCCCCAGCCGGACGATATGCCCGGATACGACTCGCAGGTCATCATGGCCGCCGGAGCCTTTGTCTCGGGATCCACAATGGAGCTGTCCGCGGACGGGCCGATCCGGCCGCCATATACCGTGTTCATGCAGGGCGGCCTGACCTGGCCGCACGCAAAGCTTGGGGTGCTGAAGAGCCTCCAGTTAATGCTTGACCGGGGTATTATTCATTTATAAAATGTTTGCATCCTCCCTTCCCGCTGCCCGGGGAGCAAGGAGGAATGATTGAACGAACGCCGTAAAACCAATGCCGCGGAGTTTAATGCGGAGCGCCCGTATGAGCGCATGGATGCCATGGGAGCGGACAAGCTCACCGATGCGGAGCTGATCGCCATTCTTATTCATTCCGGGGACGGATCGGGGGACGCCACAGCGATCAGCAGGCGCCTTCTTAACGGGAATAACCCGCAGAATCCGCCGTCACTCGGCATCCTCTGCGGGATGAGCTTTAAGGATCTCCTGAAGATCCGCGGGATAGGAAAGGTCAAGGCGAGACGAATCCTTGCTCTTATTGAGCTTTCCATCCGCCTTGCCCAGGTGAGGCATAAGGAGGGGCTGATTTTCAACGACCCGCAGAAGGTCTTTGATTACTACCGTCCGAGGCTTGCCCCGGAAGACAGGGAGAAGCTTCTTCTCATCTCGCTTAACCTTAAGCTGGAGAAGATAGGGGAGCACGTGTTAAGCTCCGGTACGATAAACGCTACGCTGATCTCCGTACGGGAAGTTTTTGAGAGAGCCCTTTCCGACAAAGCCACCTCAATCCTGCTCATCCACAACCATCCGAGCGGCGATCCGACGCCAAGCAGATGCGACGGCGAGAGCACGGAGCGCATAGCGAAGGCAGGCCTTCTCCTGGGGATTCCGCTTATAGACCACATTATCGTCGGAAACTCCTATTACAGCTTCATGGAAGACGGAAGAATAGATTACTCCCCGGAGCTTGTTCCGGGGCAGATGGGAGAGTTTATTTCGTGATCAGCAATTCATTCGGTATCGATCTCGGTACCAACAATATCAAAATATATAACGCGGCGACCGACAAAATCCTCGTACAGAAGAACATGATCGCCGTGGAGAACAGGAAAAACATGATCGCCTACGGGGACTCCGCCTATGAGATGTACGAGAAGTCCCCGGCGAACATCCGGGTGAGCAGCCCCGTTAATTCCGGCGTCATCGCGGAAATCCACAATATGGAGCTTCTCATGAAGAGCTTCATCTCCCAGGAATACCGGGGAAGGATAGGCTCCGCGGACTATTTCATCGCGATCCCGACGGACATCACCGAGGTGGAGAAGAGGGCGTTTTACGACCTCATCAAGGATTCGGGAATCCGCGCGAAGAAAATCATGGGCGTGGAGAAATCCGTCGCCGACGGGCTCGGTATGGGGATTGACGTGAAGAATTCCCAGGGCGTGCTCGTCGTCGACGTCGGATATGACACCACCGAGATTTCCATACTCTCCCTCGGAGGCACTGTCCTGAGCAAGCTTATCAAAATCGGCGGGCATCTGTTCGACTCCGCTATCGTCGGGGCTGTCCGCAGGGAGTACAACCTTGTCATCGGGCAGAAGACCGCCGAGGCAGTCCGCATCGCCTTCTGCGACGGCTCCGCCGGGGGCGGCACCGCTGTGATCTACGGCAGGGACATTGTCACCGGACTCCCGGTGGAACGCACACTCAATCACGATTTCGTCACCCGGAACCTTGAGGAAGGCTTCCGCATTATTGTGGACAACGTCCGGCAGATACTCGAGCGCACTCCGCCCGAACTTTCCGCGGACATCTACCGCAACGGACTGTTCATGACCGGCGGAGCCTGCCAGGAGGAGGGCCTTGCCTCAGGAATAGAAGACCAGCTGCACCTTGCGGTGAACCTCGCCGAGAGCCCGGTAAATTCCGTCGCTCTCGGACTCTCCCAGGTGATCCGGAAGTCCAATTACCGTTCGCTTGCCTATCCGATCGAAGGACTCGGCAAACCCTCAAGAGGCTGACATGAGTCCTGTCGTCAGGGAAAAGAAAGAAAAACATATCCGGGTCGCGGATCGCTATATCCTGCTGCTTGTGACCCTCGCATGCGCGGGGCTGATTGCCGCGAGCTATCTTACTCCGGTGTTTACCGGGCCGCTGTATGTGGTTTCGGAGTACCTCGTAATCCCTTTCCAGGAGGGGATCAGCGCGGTGGGGTCCTACCTTATAGACCGCTCTGAGGCACTTGCCAGAATGCGGCAGCTGGAGGAGGAGAACGCCGCTCTCCGGGCGGAAATCAGAGAGCTTAACGAGAAGAACGCGGAGCTGTCGATGGAGCAGCATGAGCTCACTTCCTTAAGGGAGCTGTACGCCCTGGACAGCAGATACGCGGACTACCGGAAAACCGGTGCCCGGATTATCGCGAGGGATGCCGGGAACTATTTCCATTCCTTTATTGTCGACAAGGGAGAAGAGGACGGGATCCTCGTTAATATGAATGTTCTCGCCGATTCCGGCCTTGTCGGCCGGATCACGGCTGTCGGTCCTCACTGGGCGAGGGTGATGAGCATCATCGATGACGAATCCAATGTCGCATCGCAGGTGCTCTCCACCCAGGATACGCTGATTGTGAGCGGGTCGCTTGCCGCCTACAACGAGGGATATCTTAGTTTTTCCCGCCTGATCGACAGGGAGGAACAGGTCGCCCCGGGGGACAAGGTGGTCACCGGAAACATCAGCGGGAAGTACCAGCCGGGCATACTTATCGGCTATATTGCTGAGATCACCAAGGATTCCAATAATCTGACCTGGTCCGGACGGATCGTCCCCGCCGTGGATTTCGAGCACCTGGATACCGTGCTTATCGTGCTGGACGTAAAGGACAGCACCATGGATACCGACGACTAGCTATGAATTCTTTTCAGAAATCACTGCGCTCCGTGCTGATCATCATATGCGTGCTTATCCTGTCCCTTGTGCTGCAGAGCACGCTTTTCCGCGCCGCCGCGATCGGCGGTATTGCGCCGAATCTTCTTGTCATCGCAGTTGTCTCCCTCAGCCTTCTTATGGGATCGGGGAAGGGCGTGTTTATCGGCTTTGCCGCCGGACTTCTGGAAGATATGGTATTTGGCCCCGCCATAGGTTTTTATGCGCTCGCATACTCCGTGGCCGGATACCTTTCCGGCAAGCTGGAAAGGCTGATTTTTCCCGATGATATGCTGCTTCCGGTGGGAGCTGTTGCCGTCGGCGATTTTCTCCAGGCCTTTTTTGTCTATGTCTTCAGTTTTCTTATCCGCGGGCGTTTCTTTTTCAGCGAGTTCATGACAGGGACGGTCCTGCCGGAGATGCTCTACACCTCCCTTGCCGCGCTGTTCCTGTACCCGCTGATACTGAAGATTTATACCCGGTGGCTGCGCACAGTCCCGGAGAGTGAGAAGAACTATGCCAAGAGGAGTTGACCATCTTAAGGCGAGGGCATCCGGGCTTGTACGCCCGCTGGGCTTCCGCGTAATTATTCTTATCGTCGCGTTCGCCGTCCTGGCCGCCGTCTATATCAAACATCTCTTCACGCTGCAGATCGTGCGGGGCGAGGAGTACCTCAACACCTTCCAGCTCAGAATCAAGCGGGAGGTTTCCATTCCCAGCACGCGCGGCAGCATCTACGACCGGAACGGAAAAATCCTTGCGGCCAACGATCTGGCCTATGCCGTTGCCATCCGTGATACCTACGAGGAGTCCGGGCGGAATACCCGCCTGAATTCCACGATAAACCGTGTCCTGGACATCATCGAGCGGAACGGGGATTCCATCACTGCTTCCTTCGGCATCGGGATGGGGGAGGGCGGCTATATCTTCACCCTGGACGGAGCTTCACGCCTTCGCTTCATTGCGGACATCTACGGACGGACAAGTGCCGACGACCTGACCTATGAAGAGAAAACCAAAACTCCCGACGACATCATCCGGGATCTTGCGGAGCGCTATCAGCTCGGACAGAAAACCGCGTCTGAAGACGGGGAGGACCAGGTATTCGTCATCGATTCCTCCTATTCCGGGCAGCGTCTCCTCGACATCATCACAATACGTTACCGGCTGAGCCTCAATGCCTATCAGAAATACCTGACCACTACCATTGCCTTCAACGTCAGCAGCCAGACGGTGGCGGATATCCTCGAGAACGCCGATGTTCTTCAGGGGATCAGTGTGGAGAACGAGACCATCCGGCGATACCCGGACGGGAAGTATTTCTCCCAGATTCTCGGCTACACCGGCATCATTTCCACCGACGAGCTGAATACCCTCAAAAAAACCGACCCGGAGTACGACGCCACCGATACGGTGGGCAAGGCCGGCATCGAGTCTTCGCTGGAGTCTGAGCTCCAGGGAAGAAAGGGCAGCATGACCGTCTACCTCGACTCACTCGGCAAGATTCTCGAGACGGTAGGAGTCACCTCCCCCCGTGCCGGAAACGACGTCTATCTCACCATTGACAGGGATCTCCAGGTGGCGGTTTATGATATCCTCGAGAAGAAGCTTGCGGACATACTGCTGGCCAGGATTGAGAATATCAAGGAGTACACCCCCAAGCCAAACGAGAACTCCAACATCGTCATCCCGATCTACGACGTCTATAACGCGGTGTTCTCCAACGGCATCGTCAGCATTCCGCATATGGGCGGACCTGATGCCGGAGAGACCGAGCAGGCGGTCTATGCGCGGTTTGCGGAGCGTCTGAACGGCGTGATCCAGGAAATTAATGATGAGATCAGCACCCGCCGTGTGCCTTATAAAGACCTCCCCAAGGAGATGCAGGTATATCAGAGCTACATTGTCCAGTACCTTTATGACAATGAGGTCATCCCGCGCTCCCTTGTGGATACGGACGACGACGTCTATATCCGCTGGACCACGGAGGAAACTATTCCTCTCGCCGAGTATCTCGAGCATACCGTGGCTTCCGGATGGGTGAACACGTCAAAACTGGACCTGAACGAAAAATACTCCGGGGCAGCAGAGGTGATGTCCGCCATCAGCCGCTATATCAGCGAACACCTGAGTGAGGACGACGGTTTCCGCCGCCGCGTGATCCGGTTCATGATCCAGAACGATCTCCTGAGCGGGGAGGAGGTCTGCCTCATACTGATGGAGCAGGGGATTGTGGATGTGCCGGAGGAGGAGAAGGGCCTTTTCCTCAGCGGGAGTGAGACCGCCTACACCTTCATGCGCAACCGCATTCAGAAACTGGATCTCACGCCGGCCGATCTCAGCCTGGATCCCTGCACAGGGTCGGTCGTCATCACGGATGTCAATACCGGTGAGGTTCTCACCCTCGTCAGCTATCCCAGCTACGACAGCAACCTCATGGCCAACGGTGTTGACGCGGAGTATTTCAACCGGCTTCTGAACGACCACTCAAGGCCGCTGATCAATTATGCGACGCAGCAGTGGACCGCACCCGGCTCCACCTTCAAAATGGTCTCCTCGACAGCGGCCCTGCTCGAGGGAGTGATCACCGACGAGGAAAGG
>JAEEGL011899797.1_pt1 | contig 49807 bp, 33 predicted proteins | sample 9134231 | NCBI WGS metagenome assembly JAEEGL01 (sample SAMN16246548, study PRJNA631951) | gut metagenome | biome: gut microbiome; feature: rumen; material: fiber-attached | host: Bos | place: Iran: Karaj | collected 2018-10 | reverse complement strand
TTGTACGAGCCTTACATCATCCGTGACTTCCGCGGACAGAACATGGCCGTCTATCCCTTCGCCTACAACCCCGTCAGCAAGACCCTCCGTGTGTATTACAACATGACCGTGGAGATGTACAAGGTGGATAACAAAGGCGAGAACGTCATCGAGACCCGCCGCAGCAATGAGGTGAAGATGAGCGCCGACTTCAAGAGTTTGTATCAGCGTCACTTCCTCAACTACGAGTCTGGCATGAAGAGTTACACACCCCTCGATGAGGAAGGCGACTTGCTCATCATCTGCTACGACAACTTCATCAGCAACATGACCGACTTCGTCAATTGGAAGAAGACCCGTGGCATCAACACCACCATCGTGGGCACCAGCACCGCTGGTTCATCCTACTCGGCCATCAAGTCTTATATCCAAAGCCAATATAACGCCAACAATAACATCACTCACGTACTACTTGTCGGCGACGTGGCCCAGATTCCAGGTTATTCCTACTCGGGCGGTGGTTCTTCCTACAGTGGCCTTGGCGACAATGCATACGGACAAATCGTTGGTAGTGACTACTACAATGATGTTTTCATTGGTCGTTTCTCTGCCAGCACTGCAGCCCGTGTGACCACGCAATGCAACCGCGTCATCACCTACGAGCGTGACCTGACCACCTCCGCTACCTGGCTTCAAAAAGCTGAAGGTATCGCCAAAAATGAGGGTGGCAGTGGACATAACGGCGAGGATGATTACGAGCACATGGATGTCATCCGCACTGACTTGTTAAACTATGGTTATTCCCCTGTATATCAACGTTACGAGAACCTCTCAGGATATACTGCCACTGCATCGCAAATTTCCTCTGATATCAACGACGGTGTCGGTATCGTCAACTACTGCAACCATGGTGCGGAGACGATGTGGGGCGTGGCCAGTTATAGTGTTTCACATGTCAATGCTTTGACCAATGAGAACAAGCTGCCCTTCATCTGGTCAGTGGCCTGCTTGGTTGGTAAATACGACCATAGCAGCGACTGCTTTGCCGAGGCTTGGATGAATGCCACCAATAACAACAACCCCACCGGTGCCGTTGGTACCTTGATGTCGTACATCAGCCAGCCTTGGATCCCGCCCATGTGGGCACAAGACGAGTGCATCGATATTTTGGCTGGCTTATCCAGCTCTGGTGGCACCAAACACACTTGGGGTGGTGTCTCCATCAACGGTCTGTTTGGTATTTTCGACAATTATGGTTCAGACCAATCAGCTGTCGGCACCTACCAAGCTTGGATCTTATACGGTGACCCAACTATGCTGATCCGCACCAAGACTCCACAAGCCATGACGGTGACCCATGCTGGCAGCATTACCATTGGTTCTCCTTCCTATACGGTCAATGTCAATAACGGCAATGACGCTGTGGCCACTATCACTGATGCCAACCACAACATATTGGGCAAGGCCACCGTTAGCAATGGCACAGCCATTGTGAACCTCAACACCAGTAACCTTGTCGCTGGCACTGAGCTTACCCTTTGCGTGAACGGATTCGACAAGGTGACTTACCTCGGCACCATTGAGGTGGTAGGCGGCACCCCATATTACATCTCTGTCACACAACCCAATCACGGCACCATCAGTGCTCCTGATCAGGCATACGCCAATGCCACAGTGACGCTGACCGCCACTCCTGAGACAGGCTACTGCCTCTCCAGCTGGACTGTCAAAGCTGGTAGCCAGAACATCACGGTGACCAACAACCAGTTCATCATGCCTGAGAGCAATGTGACCGTGACCGCCACATTCATCCCTGGCATGGCTGTCACTCTGGCATCAGTAACCAATGGCACCATCAGTGCTGATATGGCGTACGCTTTGCAAGGCAACACCGTCAACCTGACCGCCACACCCGCAACAGGCTATGTGTTCGACAGCTGGGTGGTATATAAGACCGGCGATGTGAATACTGCTGTTACAGTCAATGGCAACAGCTTCACAATGCCCAACTATCCTGTCACTGTGAGCGCCATCTTCTTGGCTCCTCAGGGCGGCGATGTGACCATTGGTAGTGGTACTACGACCAGCAATGGCCAGTATCTGCCTACCTACGCCTATTACAACTATTCGCTGACCCAGCAGATCTACACCGCTTCTGAAGTTGGTTCTGCTGGAACCATCACTAAAGTGGCCTTCAATGTGAGCAACTCCAAGTCAACCAGCAGAAATATTGATATCTATTTATCGCACACCAATAGCACCTCTTTCTCCAGCAATACGGGTTGGATTTCGCAAAGCACATCCTACCGTGTGTTCTCGGGTAGTGTTACTTTCAACGCCTCTGGTTGGACGACCATCACTTTGAGCACTCCGTTTGAATACAATGGCACGAGCAACCTGCTCCTCACCGTCGATGACAACACAGGTAGTTATGTGAGTAGCAGTAGTAACTCACCACAGTTCTATACCTATTCCGGCAGCAGCAACTCCGCCATTTACAAATATAACGACGACACGAACTACAGCCCGGCATCCATGACCACTTCTGGAACGCGCTTAGCATATAAAAACCAAGTAGTGTTCACCAAGGAAGTGCCCAGCACAGAAGGTTACCTCTCCGTGTCACCGAACAGCTTGAGTGGTTTCGAAGCTACTGCGGCCAGTGCGGCTTCCGCTTCACAGAATGTGGCCCTCGTCGGCGCCAACCTGCAGAGCAATGTCACTGTGACCATGCCTAACGGCTACGAGGTCAGCAGCAACGGCAGCACATACGCAAGCACTCTGACACTGACACCTTCCAATGGCAGTTTACGTCAGAATCTCTATGTCCGTCTGGCCGCCAGCCTCAACCAAGGCAACTACAACGGCAATATGACCATCGTCTCTGGCACTGCCAGCGCAACGGTCAGTCTTAGCGGCGTTGTCAACCCTGGTACTGGCACACAATACGACATCACCGTCTCTGCCAACCCGACCGAGGGCGGCTCCGTGAACGGCGCTGGCACCTACTATGAGGGCAGCACCTGCACTTTGACTGCCATGGCAAACACGGGCTATACCTTTACTGGCTGGAACGACGGCAACACGCAGAACCCACGCAGCTTCACTGTGACTGGAGACGCCTCTTACACCGCCAACTTCTCAATAAGCAGCTACGAGGTCACCGCCACAGCTAACCCAGCAGCAGGAGGCACTATCACTGGCGCAGGCAGCTACAACCACGGCTCAACCGCCACCCTGACGGCCACCGCCAACGAAGGCTACACCTTCGCTAACTGGACGAAGAACGGCATATCCGTGAGCACTAATGCCACCTATAGCTTTACCGTGACCGAAGCCACCGCATTGGTTGCCAACTTCACCATCAACAGCTATAATGTGACTGCCACAGCCAATCCTACCGACGGCGGCAGCGTCACCGTGGGAGGTCGCAACAGAGAAGACCTCGTCTATGACTTTGAAAATGGCTGGCAAGGCTGGACAACCTTCCAAGGCAACACCACCTCGCCTAACAGCTGGATGCATAACACCGCTTACCCCACCTCCAACAACGACTTCACCACTGGTTATGGCTACAACAACTCCGATGGATTCATGCTCTCCGAGTCCTACATCTCCGGCTCTTCAAGTGGCTCTGGACAGGCTGTCACTCCCGACAACTATCTCGTCTCTCCGCAGGTTCGCTTGGGAGGAAGCATCTCCTTCTATGCCGGTGCCAGAAACACCAGTTATTGTGCAGAGAAGTTCTCCGTGATGGTTTCAACGACCGGCAACACCAACCCGGCCAGCTTCACGACCGTTCAGACTTGGACTTTGTCTTTGTCCTCAGTAGGATATAATGATACCCCGTATACCGTTGACCTGAGCGCTTACAGCGGCATGGGCTACATCGCCATCCGTCACTGGGATTGCAACGACCAATGGTTCATTTGTGTTGACAACGTCACCATCGTGGAAGGTGTGAACCAGAGCACTGGCAACGGCAACTTCAATTATGGTGAGACCTGCGTTGTGACTGCCACTCCGAATGCGGATTACAATTTCGTGAACTGGACTGAAAACGGCACACAAGTCAGCACCGATGCCACATATACCTTCACTGTCACTGGTGACCGTGATCTTGTGGCCAACTTCTCACAGCAACTTCCCACCTACTACACCATCAATGTAACGGCCAACCCGGCTGATGGTGGTACTGTGACGGGTGCCGATAGTTATGTCGAAGGCAGCACTGCCACACTGACTGCCACGGCCAATGAGGGCTACACCTTCACCAACTGGACCAAGAATGGCAATGTGGTCTCCACCAATGCCACCTACAGCTTCACCGTGACTGAGAACGCCTCATACGTTGCCAACTTCACGCTGAACACCTACACCATCACTGCTTTGGTGAATCCTGAAAACGCTGGTACTGTAACAGGTGCTGGCACCTACAGCCACGGCGAAACGGTTACGCTGACTGCTACGGCCAACGAAGGATATAGCTTCGTCAACTGGACAGAAAACGGTACTGTTTATTGCACCAATGCCACCTGTGTCTCAACCGCAGCAGGAGACCGCACTTTAGTCGCCAACTTCGAGGAAGTCACCTCGACCGTCACACAGACTTCAAACTTCACCGCAGGCTACAACTGGTGGACCGCCGAGGTTGACATCACCCTTGCCCAGCTTGAAGAAGCCTTAGGAGCCAATGGCCTTGTGATTAGAGCCCAGAACGGACAATTCGTCACCTACGACCCAGATTTGGGATGGGGCGGCAACCTCAAGTCCATTGAGCTTGGCAAGATGTACAAAATCCAAATGGCCTCGGATGCTGAAGTCACTGTTGAAGGTGATGTCATCGATCCTTCAAGCCACGCCATCACTTTGGTGCCTGGCAACAACTGGATTGGCTTCATTGGCACACAATCCCTTTCGGTCAACAATGCCTTTGTGAATCTTGAAGCCACTGATGGTGATGTCATTTCCGCACAAGATGGAAAGTTCGCCACCTACGACGCAGTTTTAGGTTGGGGAGGCAGACTCCAAACTCTTGAACCCGGTCACGCTTACACCTATAACTCGAAAGCCAACACCAACAAGACTTTCACATTCCCATCGTCAAAATAAGAAAAACAGATAGGAAATGTGAATTATTAAAATAAAAATTGTAATTTTGCACCTTAAAATTGAAAAGTATAAAAATAAATACAACAATGAAAAGAAAACTGTTTTTAATTGTCGCGTCGTTGCTTCTTTGTGGAACAATGTTTGCGCAGGACTACCACTGGACCGATCTTGTTTATACCAATTATCAATCCCAGATGTCAGTCATAGGTAAAGTGTATTTTGATGGCGTGGTTCAAAATCGAGGTGATATTGAAGTCGCTGGTTTTGTCGGTGATGAACTCAGAGGAACCGAATTCCTTGAGAATCCCTACCCGAACTCTAATCTCGGTTATTTCACTTGGACCACCTGTTACCTAAACACAGAAGGTGAGACATTCACATTCAAGGCTTATGACCATGCCTCAGGAATTGAGTATGACATTTGTGAAACACAAATTACAGGTGTAGCAGATGAAACTATTGGTACCGTACGCGAACCCGTCGAAATGTATTTCACCAGAACGGTGGAACCCTCCTACGGCCCCGATTATCCTTGGACACCCAACGAGAACTACGAAGGTGATGGCATGCTTGTCGTTGCCCAAATCAAAATCAACGGCATGCCTGTTGACAGAGCCACCTACGAAGTGGGTGCTTTCTGCGGTGATGAATGCCGTGCCACCTCTGGGAACGAAGGACTTGATGACTGGACCGATGAAAACTTAGGCTATTTTGCCTTTATGAACATCTATGGTAATGACAACGACGAAATCAATTTCTATCTGTATGACACACAAAACGAAGAAATCTTCGCCGGAACTTGTGCTACAACCATCCAACTTGTTAACGATGGCGAGCTTGGCGTTGACATTGAAGGTGGCGATATCTTCATCCTTAACTTCGTATCAGCGAATTCCTACATCCTATCCATCGAGCATTATACAGCCGAAGGCGGCTACCACCTGATCTCCTCTCCCATCGGTGATGTGAATCCAGAAGATGTGACGAACATGCTCTCAAACACCTATGACTTGTATCGCTTCAACCAAAGCGTTGCAAAAGAATGGGAAAACTACAAGGACACCGAGTATGGTCACAATCATTTTGGACTTGAGGCTGGTAGAGGTTACCTTTATGCCAACAGTAACGATGTTGATTTGGTCTTCACGGGCAATCCTTACGATGGTGATGGAAAAGTCACCCTCACCAAGACCGCAGGTGTTACATTTGAAGGCTGGAACCTCGTGGGCAACCCCTTTACTGTGAAAGCCTATATTGACCGTGCTTTCTATACCATCAACGAAGATGGATTGGATGTCATGACCTCCCCACTCACTGGAGAAATTTATAAAATGGAAGGTGTCTTCGTCTATGCCAATACTGACGGTGAAGAATTGACCTTCAGCACCGAACCTTTAAACAAAGTCTGCCGTCAAATGATGGTCAACCTGAGTGGCAGCAACCGCGGAAATACTATTGACCGCGCCATTGTAAACTTCGAAAACGACAACCTGCTGCCCAAGTTCCAACTCTTTGAAGGTAGCACGAAGCTCTACATCCCACAAGACGGCAAAGACTACGCCATTGTCAACGCAGAAGACCATGGTGAGCTCCCGCTCAACTTCAAGGCCGCCAAGAATGACAGCTACAAACTCAGCTTTAACACTGAGAACGTGACCTTTAGCTACCTGCACCTCATCGACAACCTCACTGGCAACGATGTGGATCTGCTCGCCACTCCGAACTACACCTTCAACGCCAAGACCGATGACTATGCCAGCCGCTTCAAATTAGTGTTTGCCACTGGCGAAAGCACTAGTGACGACTTCGCTTTCATCAGCAACGGTGACATCATCATCAACGGTCAAGGCACCCTCCAGGTGTTTGATATCACTGGCCGCATGATCAGCAGTAACCGTATCGATGGTGTTCACAGCGTCTCCACAAACGGCATGGCCGCTGGTGTGTATATGCTCAACCTCATCAATGGCAACAACGCCAAGACCCAAAAGATCGTGGTGAAATAACCATTGACAAGCGGTATCAAAAATGTAGGGCTGTCACGCGATGTGGCAGCCCTACATTTTTTTAGGAAATCGCCCGAGGCTTACAGCTTACGGGCGATTTCTTTCTCAGTGTAACCTTCGATGATGTCACCGACCTTGATGTCGTTGAAGTTCTCAATGTTAAGACCGCAGTCCATGCCTGCGGGCACTTCCTTGACATCATCCTTGAAACGCTTCAGCGAGCCAAGTGTACCCGTATAAATCACGATGCCATCGCGGATGATGCGAATCTTCGTGTTACGGGTGATCTTTCCATCAAGGACCATACAGCCGGCAATAGTGCCGACCTTGCTGATCTTGAAGGTCTCACGAATCTCAAGGTTACAGGTAACCACCTCTTCAATCTCGGGAGCCAACATACCTTCGATAGCAGCTTTGATCTCCTCGATGGCAGTATAGATGATAGAGTAGATACGAATATCAATCTTCTCCTGATTGGCCAGCTTACGAGCCTGCACTGTAGGACGCACGTTGAAGCCCACGATGACAGCGTTGGAAGCCGAAGCTAACATGATGTCGGACTCACTGATAGCCCCCACTGACTTATGAATGACGTTGACTTGCACCTCTTCGGTGGAGAGTTTGAGCAGGGAGTCGGACAAAGCTTCCACGGAGCCGTCCACGTCAGCCTTGACGATGATGTTAAGCTCCTTAAAGTCACCGATGGCGATACGGCGTCCGATCTCATCGAGGGTGATGTGCGGACTGGTGCGGCGTGTCTGCTCACGTTGCAGTTGTTCACGACGGTTGGCGATGTCCTTCACCTCACGCTCATCCGTCATCACATTGAAGATGTCGCCAGGCTGCGGGGCACCGTTGAGGCCAAGCAGCAACACAGGAGTGGAAGGACCAGCCTCCTTGATCTTCTGGTTATGGTCATTGAACATGGCTTTCACCTTGCCGTAGTTGGTACCAGCCAACACCATATCGCCGACACGGAGCGTACCACTCTGCACCAAGATCTTGGCCACATAACCACGTCCTTTGTCGAGGGCGGACTCAATGACCGTGCCCTTGGCGAGCTTGTTGGGATTGGCTTTCAAGTCGAGGAACTCCGCTTCGAGCAAGACCTTCTCAAGCAGCTCATCCACATTGAGACCCGTCTTAGCGGCGATTTCCTGCTCCTGATATTTACCGCCCCAGCTCTCCACCAAGATATTCATCTTGGCTAACTGTTCACGGATCTTATCGGGATTAGCGGTAGGTTTATCTATCTTATTAAGTGCAAACACAATGGGAACACCAGCAGCCTGAGCATGGTTGATGGCCTCGACGGTTTGTGGCATCACATTATCATCTGTAGCGATGACAATGATGGCGACATCGGTCATCTTGGCGCCACGGGCACGCATGGCAGTGAAAGCTTCGTGACCAGGGGTATCAAGGAAGGTGATTTTTTTGCCACTGGCAGTGGTCACCTCGTATGCACCGATATGCTGCGTGATACCGCCAGCTTCGCCAGCCACGACGTTGGTGTTACGGATATAGTCAAGGAGCTTTGTCTTACCGTGGTCAACGTGACCCATGACGGTGACGACAGGAGCGCGGGGAACCATATCTTCTTCTTTGTCAACCTCTTCTGTCTCAGCAATAGCTTCTTGCACATCAGCACTGACGAAATCGACTTGGAAGCCGAACTCTTCTGCCACCATCGTCAAAGCTTCGGCATCGAGGCGTTGGTTGATAGACACCGGCATACCTAAGCTCATGCAAGTGCCGATGACCTTGGTTACCGGCACGCCCATCATCACTGCCAAATCGTTGGCGGTGACGAACTCTGTGACTTTCAAGATGGACTGCTGTTCCTGCTGACGCATCTGTTCCTCCATCATGCTGCCGGCCACCTGCTGACGTTTCTCACGGCGGTGTTTAGAGGTCTTGGACTTGCCCATTGGCGACAGACGCGCCAGAGTATCCTTGATCTGTTTCGAGATTTCCTCATCGGAAAGCTCCACCTTTTCTTCATGCTTTGGCAGGGGTTTCTTGTCTTTCTTGGGGTTTTTCTTCCCTTGATCAGGCTGACCTTTACCGCCTTTGCCTTTGTTTTGGCCTTTATTGTCAGTACTGGCCTCCGAGGAGCCTTCTGGTTTGCCAGAGATACGCTTGCGTTTTTTCTTCTTGGAGTCGCCGCTGCCTTCGGAAGAAGCCACGGGCTGCTGTTTCGAGCGTTTGCGTTCATCTGGGAGTTCAATCTTATCAAGGATCTTTGGACCATCGAGTTTCTTGACCTCAGTTTTGATAAAGCGCGGTTCCGAAGGTGCCTGCTCCACTTTTTTAGGCTTTTCTTGTGTTTTGGGAGGTTCCTGCTTTTTGGCTTCCTGAGCCTTTTTCTCAGCTTTTCTCTTCTCCGCCAAAGCTTTTTCCTGCTCTGCCCTTTCCTTTGCCTCGCGCTGGCGCTCAGCTTTAGATTTCTTGTCGGGGCGAGTTTTGGTATTCAAGCTGTCGAGGTCAATCTTACCTATCACTTTTATTGAGCCATCATTTATTTGGCTTTCAGGCTCAGCGGGAGTCATCTCAGTGACAACAGTTTCGGGAGTCTCCTCTTTCTCTGGTTCTTCCTTGTCGTTGTTCGTCTGAACTGTTTCTGGAGCGGGTTTTTCTTCCTTGACCTCCTTGACTTCATTGACTTCCTTGACATCCTGAACTTCTTTTTCTTCCTTAGTCTCCTTCACCTCCTTTTGTGACGGCTTTTCAACAGTAGGCTGGATGCTTATGGTGCTGGTACGGATGAACACCTCGTCGGTATCATCCTCATCATTGTTGCGATTAACAGATTGCAAGGTTGAATCCACAGACACAGAACCACCTTTATAGGAGAGGTCGCCAAGTTTTTTCGCCTCGTTCTTCACTTCCCTCTCGTTTTGGTATTCTTTCACAAGGAGCGCGTACATCTCCGATGTAAGCTTCGTGTTGGGGGAAGGATCGACTGGGAAGCCCTTCTTGTTGAGGAACTCCACGATGGTCTCCCTGCCCACGTTAAACTCTTTTGCCGCTTTCGACAATCGAATGGAAAAATTTGATTCTTCAGACATAGATCCTCCTTCTCTTAGTTATCGTTTTCAAATTCAGCCTTGAGGACTTTGAACACGTTGTTAACGGTCTCAATTTCAAGGTCGGCGCGGCGAGCCACTTCTTCGGGGGAGATGGCCAGCACTTGTTTTGCGGTATCACAGCCGATGCCGACGAGGGCGTCGATGATCCACTGTTCAATCTCATCGGAGAATTCCTGAAGATCGACATCCTCTTCATCGGTGATGACTTCGTTGTTGCGGTAAACGTCGATGTTATAGCCTGTCAGTTTGCCGGCGAGTTTGATATTATAGCCGCCCTTGCCAATGGCGAGGCTGACCTGGTCGTTGTCCATATAGACGTTGGCGAGCATGTTCTCATTGTCGAACACGATGTTGGTGATCTTCGCGGGACTCAAAGCCCTCTTGATGAAGAGGTCGGGATTGGTGGTCCAGTTGATGACATCGATGTTCTCGTTGCGAAGCTCACGGACGATGCCGTGGATGCGCGAGCCTTTCATGCCAACGCAGGCGCCAACGGGGTCGATACGGTCATCATACGACTCAACGGCAATCTTAGCACGCTGACCCGGCTCACGGACAATCTTCTTGATGGTGATCAGTCCGTCATACACCTCAGGAACCTCAGCCTCGAAAAGACGCTGTAAGAAGATTTCGGAAGTACGCGAAAGGGTGATGACTGGCGAACCATTGACGTTCTCAACGCTCTTCACAATAGCGCGGACGCTCTCACCTTTCTTATAAATATCAGAAGGGATCTGCTCGGCGCGAGGCAGGATAAGTTCGATGTTCTCATCGTCGATGGCCACAATCTCACGTTTCCACACGTGGTTAACCTCAGCATTGATAATCTCGCCGACCTTGTCCTTGTACTTCTGGAAGATGTTTTCTTTCTGATACTCACTGATTTTTGTCTGGAGGTTCTGGCGAAGAGCGAGGATGTCGCGACGGCCGAAGCTCTCAATCTTGAGGATTTCGGAAACATCATCGCCCACCTCGAAGTCAGGCTCGATACGGATGGCATCGGAAAGCTTGATCTGGCGCAACGGGTCTTCAAGCTCGTCGTCATCAACCACGGTGCGGTTGTGGTAGATCTCAAAGTCGCCCTTGTCAACGTTGACGATGATGTCAATGAAGTCCTCGGTGTCGGTATCGAACTTCTTGTTCAGCATGCCTCTGAAGACATCCTCAATGATGCGCATCATGGCTTCACGGTCAATGTTCTTGAATTCTTTGAATTCTGAGAAGGTTTCAACTAATTTGTAATTTTCCATATATGATGATTTTGTTTGTTGGCGAATTATTAACAGCGAATTAAACTGATTTCACGAATTATCACTTTTAACTTAAAAAACAATGGCCGGATACACGCTCACTTGGCTCAGGTCAAAGACGAGGTTGCCTTCCACGGCGGGTTTGCGTTTGGAGACTTTTTTCGGGGGAGCGGGGGTGATGGTGATCTGTTGGCCATCGCATGCGATCATCTTTCCTGTAATTCGGCCCTGTTCCTTGGTCTTAACCTCCACATCCTTGTTCATATATTTAGAGAACTGACGGGGCATTTTCAAAGCGCCGCTGAGTCCCCACGAGAACACACTCAACTCGAAATCCTCGGCATCGCGGTCCAGTTTGCTTTCCACATAACGGCTGATCTGAACACATTGGTCAATATTGACCGCCGTGTCGGCATCGACATAGACTTCGATGAGGTTGGCGGGTTTCACTTTTACGTCCACCAGGAACATGTCGGTATTCTGGAGGGATTCTTCTACTAAATTCGATATTAATTCTTTATTTATCATTATGCTTTTGCCCCTTCGGGGCGGTTTTTTGTTCATACCCAGGGCGTTGCCCTGGGTTATTATAGCTTGGCCTTTCAGGCCGTTCCCGATCTCCAGAGTGTTGTCCCTGGGTTATTATAGTCTGGCCTTTCTGGCCATTCCCGATCCCCAGAGTGTTGTCCCTGGGTTATTATAGACTGGCCTTTCTGGCCGTTCCCGATCCCCAGAGTGTTATCCCTGGGTTATTATAGTCTGGCCTTTCTGGCCGTTAACCAATAAAAAAACCTGTTACATTCGTAGCAGGTTTTCTCATCTTCCACACTAAGTTGTCGAGCAAGGATTCGAACCTTGACAGGCAGAACCAAAATCTGCAGTGCTGCCATTACACCACTCGACACCTTCATTCGTTTGAATGCGGGTGCAAAGATACGGCTTTTTTTGTTCATTGCAAGTTTTTTTTGATATTTTTTGTATTTTTGCACTTTCAATCAGCGTAAATATGACCTTTAAGAAGTTAAACAACATCATCGGATGGCTGGTCGGCATCATAGCGACCGCCGTGTATTTCATCACCATGGAACCTACCGTAAGCTGGTGGGACTGTGGCGAGTACATTTCCACTTCGTTCAAGCTGCAAGTTGGACATCCGCCTGGGGCGCCATTGTTCCAACTGATTGCACGGTTCTTCACACTCTTTGCGGCAGGTGACGTGAGCAAAGTGGCCATGATGGTCAATGCCATGTCAGCTATCTGTAGTGGTCTGACAATCACCTTCTTATTCTGGAGCATCACCATGATTGCCCGCAAGATATGGATGAAAGAAGGCGAAGAGGCATCGTGGAAGAACAAGATTGGCGTGTTGGCTGCCGCTTTCGTGGGCGCTTTGGCCTACACTTTCACTGAGTCGTTCTGGTTCAACGCCGTTGAGGGTGAAGTCTATGCCATGTCATCACTCTTCACCGCGGTCACTTTCTGGGCTATCCTGAAGTGGGAGCGTGTCGCTGACGAGCCTGACAGCAGTCGCTGGATCATCCTGATTGCTTTCCTCATCGGCCTTTCCATCGGTGTACACCTGCTCAACTTGCTGTGCATCCCGGCATTCGTCTATGTGGTCTATTTCAAAAAATGGCCCAAGACCACTGTCAAAGGATTCCTGCTGGCCGGTGTGATCTCGGTGGCATTGCTGTGGTTCCTCAACATGTTCCTTATCCCACAGATTGTCAACCTGGCGGGCAAAATGGAGTTGTTCTTCGTCAATAGCCTTGGCGCTCCTTTCAACTTGGGCACCATTGTGTATTTCGCCCTGCTGGTCGGACTCATTGTCATAGGTCTTTACTTCACCAATAAATTCCAGAAGGTCATCGGCAACATCGCCATCCTCTCGTTGATGTTCATCCTCATAGGCTATTCTTCGTTTTTCATGCTGGTCATCCGCGCCAACACGAACACACCTATTAATGAAAACGAGCCCAAGGATGCCCTTTCGATGCTGTCGTACCTGAACCGTGAGCAATACGGCTCTTGGCCTCTGCTTTACGGAGCTTACTACAACGCGCCGATTTCCGATGCCTCTGACGGTAAGCCCATCTATGTGAAAGACAAAGAGAAGAAACGTTATGTGGTTACCGACGACAAGCGACACAGCCAGCCCGAATATCCCGCTGAAATGAAGACCTTGTTCCCTCGCATGTGGAGTAACCAGCCCAAGCATGTATCGATGTACGAGAGCTACCGCAAGAACAAAAGCGGCGTTATCACGGGTGAAAAAGTCGCGGTGCGCAACATCGACGGCACCACGCAGATGGTCAACAAGCCCACCTTCGGGCAGAATCTCAAGTTCTTCATCGACTATCAGTGCAACTGGATGTACTGGCGTTACTTCATGTGGAACTTCGTGGGTCGCCAAAACGACATTGAGAGCCAGGGCGAGTTAGAGCACGGCAACTGGATCAGCGGCATCAACTTCATCGACGAGGCGCGCCTCGGCGACCAACGCAATATCCCCGACTGCTTGAAGAACCCCGGACGGACCAAATACTACTTCCTGCCCTTGATTCTCGGACTCTGCGGCCTTTTGTGGCTGATTATGAGAGACCTCAAATCAAGTTGGATCATCTTCCTGCTGTTTGTTTTGACAGGTCTCGCCATCGTGGTCTATCTGAATCAGACACCATACCAGCCCCGTGAGCGTGACTACAGTTATGCGGGTTCCTTCTATGCCTTCGCTATCTGGATCGGCCTTGGTGTCTTAGCCCTCATCGACTGGATCGAGCGTCTCACCAAGAGCAAGCACATGGTGACAACCATAGCTGTCACCTTGGTATGCCTGCTTGCCGTGCCGTGCCTCATGGCCGCGCAAGGCTGGGACGAGCATAACCGTGGCGGCAAGACCTCAGCGCACGACTGGGCAATGAACTACTTGGCACAGCTGCCGCCCAACTCGGTAATCTTCACCCGTGGCGACAACGACACCTTCCCGTTGTGGTACATTCAGGAGGTGGAAGGCTTCCGCACCGACGTGCGCGTGGTCAACTACATGCTCTCGTCAGGTTACTGGTATGCCCACCAGATGGGTCGTAAGGTGTATGACTCCGAGAAGCTGCCCTTGACCTTGACCGCCAAGGAATACGACAATGGCGTCAACGAGTCAATCCGTGTCTATGAGGAAGAAAGCCTGAAGGGGCAATATGTGGAGTTGAAGGATGTGATTAAATTCATCCACAACCCGAAGGCCGTGAAATACTACACCAACGGCAGCTCCACGCATTATCTGCCCGTCCGCACCCTCAAACTGACCGTTGACAAGGAGGCTTGCGTACGCAACGGTATCGTCCCTGAAAGCATGAAGGACAAGATCGTTGACGAGATCTGCTGGGAGGTCAAGGACACCTACATCTATAAGAACGCCCTGCTGCTACTCGACTTTATGGCCACAAACAACTGGGAACGCCCTGTGTATTTCACCAGCTTCAGCGACATGGCGAGTGTGCTCGGCATTCAAGAATACCTCCACATGGAGGGTCTCTCCTACCGTTTCATCCCCGTCAAGGCTGAGGATTACTACAAAGGCATCGGCGGTGTTTACCGTGACGGCAGCTACGACTTGCTCGTCAACAAGGCCAAATGGGGCAGCATGAACGAGGAAGGCGTGGTGCCGGACCGCGAGAGCATCCGCAACACCGAGTTCGCCCGTCAGAGCTACGTCCGTCTCGCCCAAAGCCTCGTGAACCACCAGGAATATGACTCAGCGGTCATAGTGATGGACAAATACCAAGAGTTCTTCCCGAACGAGAAATTCCCGTTTGAGCTGCGTCTCTACCAATTCCCAGAAATGTATTACGTGTGCGGCGAGATGGAGAAAGGCGACGCCTTCATGGAAAAAATGGTGAAAAACTGCTGCGACAAAGCAAACTACTATGGCAACATGAAGCCTGTGTTCGTAAAGTATTACGAAGAGGAAATCGACGAGCAGATCAGCATCCTGCGACAGATGCAGCTGACGGCGCAGCAATATGAGCGCACGGATCTGAAGACCCGCCTGGATGCCATAATGAATGAGTATCTGAAACGGTATTATTTGGAATAATCATGATTCTGAATTACATCACATGGAACGTTGACCCAGTGGCCCTTTCGTTAGGGCCACTTCAGGTGCGTTGGTACGGCATCTGCTGGGCCGTGGGATTCCTTCTCGGCTACCTCCTCATGGGCAAGGTTTACAAGAAGGAAAAAATGCCTGAAGGGTCGTTGGATATGCTGTTAGTTTATATGCTGGTCTCAACGGTTGTTGGTGCCAGAATAGGACATTGTCTGTTTTACGAACCCGAGTATTACCTTTCGAAGCCTTTGGAGATGTTGAAAATATGGGAAGGCGGTCTGGCCAGCCATGGCGGTGCCATCGGCATCCTCATCGGACTATGGCTTTACGTGCGTCGATTCAACAAAAAGACCGAGAAGAAAAAGGGAGAAAAGACGCATATCACCTACCTCTGGATCCTTGACCGCATCGTCATCGCGGTATGCCTTGTAGGTGCCCTGATTCGCTTAGGCAACGTGTTCAACTCCGAGATCTACGGCACACCCACCACATTGCCTTGGGGCTTTGTCTTCGTTCGTGGCAGCGAGCAGTTCTTCGACTCCAACGGCGAGCTTCTCCCCTGCCATCCCACAGGACTCTACGAAGCTTTCTTCTGCCTCGTGGCTATGGCATTGCTATTGTGGATGTATTTCAAACGTGACCTTGGCGACAAACGTCCCGGTTTGATGTTCGGGACTTTCCTCGTCATCATCTTCGGCTCACGCATCGGCATTGAGTTCCTGAAAAACGTCCAAGTCGCATTTGAGAAAAACATGACCCTTGACATGGGTCAATGGCTCAGCGTACCATTTGTCGTAGTTGGTATCGTGATGATTGTAAGGTCGTTGCGATTGAAGCCATCTCAGTCTTGACCGATTGCAAGCCTTCGCTGAAAATGCTGAAGAAACTATCATGCTCGCCCTCGGTCATTTTATAGATGCCTCTGCCTATCAGCGACAAATCGCTGTCAAGGAGATCTTCTTCGTTAATTAACGACCTATCGCTATTAGCGAAATAATTTTCGCTGGCAAGTAAGTTGCCAGGGTGATATTCATCATTGACAAGCAGTGATGCCGCTTTAGGCTGCAACTCAGCAAGCATGGGCATTTCGAGCTTTTCATAGGCCACATTGACTTTTTTCTTTTCCGATGGGTGTTTGGGCGCCTTCTTAGGAACAATGAATCGCGCCTGACTTTTCGCCAAAGCGGCATTTTCATCCGTCTTGATCCCAATAGGCTCGATGGGCTTCAGTTCTGCCATCAGCTCCTGTTCGGGCATCGCAGGACGGTTCCAGAAGATGCCAAACAGTAGCGCCACGGCGGCAGCGGCAGAGATGATTTTGGCATATAAAGGAATCACGACAGGCTTTTTCAGCGATGCCCTGCGCTCGTAAACCACCTCGGGCGGCACAAGACGAGGATAATCTTCATTATTAAGGTCTGTATTCATGGTTCTACGTCAATAATGTTGTCCATACTTTTAATCACATTGCGGAGGGCGGTGCGGGCGCGGAAGATGTTGGTCTTGACCTGCGCTTCGGATTGCCCGGTGATGTCACCAATTTCCTGATAACTATAGCCCTCATAGTCTCGAAGCAAGACGGCTGACCGTTGGGCTTCAGGCAAGGCAGCTACAGCCTTATGAAGGATCTCATTGACATCGGGATAGATGTTCCCGCCTTTTGAGGGGAGCTGAAAAAGCTCTTCCACAGAGGTCTCTTGGCGACGTTGGCGTGTAAGGTCGACGACAAGATGATAGGCGGTGGTGAAGAGATACGATTTTGCCTTGTTGTATTCCACCTGATGGCGATGTTCCCACACTCGGGCGAAGCTGTCCTGCACAATGTCTTCGGCCTCCATGCGGTTGCGCAGGGAGGCCAGGACAAAGCGGAACAGCCCGTCAGCGTACTGATCGACGCAGGTGTTGTATTGGGAGCGTGTCACAAGGTATGTTTCTATTTAAAACAACAGGCTGAAGCCGAAACACAAGGTGTGAGATGTCGGAGTGTCAAACAACGGCACCAAGTCGAAGCTCGCGAAAAACCCCATATCATCACCGCCAGCACGGAATGTGGCGTCAAGTTTCAGCGGATTCACATAATAATCGCCATGCCTCTTTTCATTGCTTTTATCCTCGAACTTGATTTTCGTCCATGTATCCACTCTGAGGCCAGCAGTGACACCGGCAGCAAGGAAGAAATGGCGGGTAGGCCTCACTTCGATCATCAATGGAGCTTGAACATAAAGCACGCCTAACTTGCTTTTTTTCACCCTACTTTCCACGCTCTCATCAATCCATTCCGCTTCAAGATGCCGCTCCCCCTTGTACAGGCGGACAGGATGGTTGAAACTGAAGTTGTTCCAGCCCAAACCAATGCCAGTATAGAGTCCCGCGACATGGTTGCGGTTGAAGGCGATGCCCACATCGGCAATGTTGAAGTTGAACACCCAGCTACGCATCGGGCGTTGCTCCAAAAAGGCGAATCCATTTTCAAAGTTAGCCGACGCTCCAGGACCCAAAAGCATGTTCAAGCCTGCGTCAACGCCATTCCAGTGAGCGTTGAACAGCAGCGATTTAGGTTTAGATGTCCCCTTGGGCTTCTGTTCTGGGAAGTGGTTCCCAGACTTCGGAGCTTGATGGGGCTTATCCCATTCTTCACGATGGTTTTCGTCGTTCTCCATCCGGCGTTCCATCTGGTCACCCCACTCTTCCATGTGGCGGCCCCATTCCTCCATGCTCTCGCCCCAACGTTCCATGTCACGCTCGAAGCTCTTCCAATCGACAGAGTCTGTGAGTTGTTCAAGGTTCTCACCCAACTCATACATCAAATCCGAAAGCCTTCTCATTTCAGGAGAGGTCGAGGCATCGTCAAGGGTGATACGCTTGTTTCCTATCTCCAATCGCTTAGTGTTCAAGTCTCCCCTGCCAAAATGTTTAACATTAAGGTCGTTACAACGCCCCCTGAGATCAAGGTCGCCCCGACCCGTCATCGTCACATAAACATGATCATAATCCAAGTCTAACTTTGAGTCGCCAGAACTGCTGAATGTAATCGAAAGATCTTTTCCATTGAATGTGTTCTCAGTAACCACATCGCCCGATGAAAGAATGTTCAAGTAGTTCAGTTCCTCCAAGGTAACGAGGAAGTCGCCTGTGCCATCAAGAATCAAAACGCTGTCGTTCAGATTCCAATTGGAGGCAAAAGGACGTTTTTCCATATCGAAATCGACTGCGAACTTGTCACCTTGACGAAGTGTGACATCGCCCTTGGTTTCGACTACAACTGTGTTGACTTTTGTGTTGGTTTGAATCGGGCCTTGCGCTGCCGACATGAGGGCAGAAAAGGCAAGAATTAATGTAAGTGTTTTTTTCATGGTGAAATTATTTGTTTGTTTCGTGTATAAGACGAACAAACCCCAAAAAAGTTACAGGCATCATTCAAAAAAAGCGGAAAAAAAGCAGCTGCGTTCTGCGGTGAGCTTCTCCCCTTCCATCAATTCCAACCTAACGTAAACCTTTTGCCGGTCAGCGTTCAGCAGACACTCCCGCAGACCTTCCACATAGTATTTTCGGTTTTCGTTGGCATCTATCTCCACCTTCACTTTTTGCTCAAACAGGCGGTTGTTGTCAAGGTCATTCACCGAAACGGTTAGTGTTCCGTCGATATTACGAAGCAAGTCCGAAGTCACGAACACCTGATAATCATTTTGATCAAACGAAAGCAGCACCGGCGCGTACAATGTTTTCAACCGTTCCTGAAAGACTTTGGGATTGCCGTAATAATCGATTGACGACCAAGAAGTCACCGGCCAGGCGTCGTTGAGTTGCCAGTAGAGTGTACCCATGTTGTAAGGCTTGGCCGTGCGGTGCGCCTCGATGGCGATTTCCATGCCATGAGCCTGTGAGAGTTGGCTTAAACGCACATATTCCTCGAAGTCCTTGGGTTGGACTGTTGGATAATAACGCTGGATGAAATCGTCGATTTGACGGGTGCCTCGGGCGTGTTTCTGATGCGCAGCGATGACTTTGGCATCAATGCTTAACGGCTCGCCTTGGGCAATCTTTTGCAAAGTGGAATAGTCAGGATAGCTCTGGTAGCCATATTCGCTGTTGAAGCGGCCCACCTTCTCGCGATAGACCTCGTAGGGTTGTTCGCCCCACCACACACCCCAGTAATGCACATCGCCTTGGGTCAGGCTTTCGGGTCTTCCCCATCCTTTGGAGGGCGAGCTGGGCCAATAGGGACGGGTGCCATCGTAAGTATCAACCACCATAGGCAGTATCTGTTCAAAAAGCCGGTCATAGCCCGCTTTGATGGCTCGGTCATCCTCTTCCGACCAGCCCAAAGACTGCTGCCAGCCCCAGTTGTAATAGCCTTCGGAAATCTCGTTGCCACCACACCATAGACCCAATGAAGGATGTGAGGCTATACGTTTCACCTGTTCCAAGGCCTCAATCTTGGCATTTTCGAGGAAAGCCTCGTCGTAAGGATACATCGTGCCGGCATACATGAAGTCCTCCCAGACCAAGATACCTAACGAGTCGCAGATATTAAAAAAATCATCCGAAGGATAGATGCCTCCACCCCACACCCGCAGCATGTTGAAATGAGCGTCCTTAGCCATCTGTAACAGTTTCAGGGTATTGTCGGGATTAATCCATGTCTCGATCATTTCCTCGGGAACATAATTTGCACCTTTGGCATACATCGGCACACCATTCACCTTAAAATAAAACGAGAAGCCTTTCTCATCGGGTTCCTGAATGATTTGAACGGTTTTGACACCCGTTGTAATCTTTTTGGAATCCAACAAATTATCTATAGATTTCAGCACAATCTCAAAATCATATAACTTCTGTTCGCCCATCTCGTTGGGCCACCATAGTTGTGGATTATCGACATTGAAGCTGAACATCTTGTGCTGGTTGCCTTTCTCCAAATGGAACGGGAATGATTGAAACGTTTTTTTATCATCACGAAGTTCTACTAAAAAGTCACCTTCATCAACACTTTCCAAATCGAGATGCAGTGTCAGTTTGGCTTGGGTTGCTGAAGCCTCGTTGGTGACGATATAGGCATTTTCGAGCCTTGCGCAGGACCATGCCTGAAGTTTGACGGGTTTCCAAAGGCCAATGTTTTTGTATTTCGGAGCCCAGTCCCATCCATGCTGATACGGCGCTTTGCGGGTGACGGCATATTTCTCAGGGAGTTTTGGCTGATGTGCCTCATACAAAGCCAGTTGAGTGCTGTCGTAACGCGGAAATTCCACCACAAGCAGATTGTCTTTGGCTTTCAGCAATGATTTCACGTCTGTTTTCCAGATGCGGAACTGGTTATCCGCATCGAAGAGCTTCACACCGTTCAGTGTCAGCATGGCGTAAGTGTCGATGCCTTCAAAGACAAGCTCGACGACATCCTTTTCAAGGAGGTTTTTATCCACATTAAAACACGTGCCGTAAGTCCAGGGGTGGTCGGAGATCCATAGCAGATCATTTTCAACAGTCCCGAGATAAGGATGCGGGATCAGTCCAGCGTCATAGAGATTTTGCTGCACCACCGAAGGCACGCTGACAGGGAGATTAATGTTCAAGGTGTCGCCAGTGAGAATCCAGTCATGGGACAAGGAATGTTCGACGACGTTTTTACGCTGGGTGCAGGCTGTCAAGGCGATTAAGCCCACTAAAAATATCAAATAACGTTTCATGCTACAGAGCTAACATCCCTGCGGGATGTGTTAGGGATTAATCAATTTTTCCATTTCGTAAATGATGTCGTAATTCGACTCAGTCCAAACCATCGAGGCACCGGTAGCGTCTTTTTGGTTGGGATAGAGCTTCTCGTTGAAGCGCGGCACCCAATGGCCTAATGAGGCATGAACATTGACCACACCTGTCTGGTTGACGATATCCATCACATTGCCAAGGTTGACACCACCGCCAGGCATGACAGCGATGCGGTCGCCATACCGCAGCTGCATCTCAGCAATCATCGGGATGCCTTCTTCGGCGGTGGGTTTGCCACCCGAAGTCAGCACCTTGTCGAAGCCCAACTCAATGAGTTGTTCCATCGCCTCAAATGGTTTCACACAGGCGTCAATAGCCCTATGGAAGGTAAATTTCATCCCCTCACCTGCCTCCATCAAGGCTTTCAAGGCTTCAATGTCGGGCATTCCGTCGTTATTCAAGGCACCGACAACCACCCCTTCGAAACCCAATTTCTTGCAGAGCATGATGTCGGTTTTCATCAAGTCGATTTCCTCCTCGTCGTAGATATAGTTGCCCGGTCGCGGACGGATGAGCACCCGCATGGGGATGAAAGAGATGTCGATGGCTTTGGCCATTGTTCCGAAAGATGGCGTGAGACCTCCCACTTCGAGGGCTTCGCAGAGTTCAACACATTGGGCGCAGCCGTCCATGGCGTTGCGCAGAGATTTAATGCCATTGGCACAGATTTCGAGACGGATCATGATGGTAGATATTTTTTGCAAAGATAATTATTGTAACTTTTCTCTGAAAGAAAACTTACCAAAAGTTCAAGGCCAAAACATCGGCCTATCACACAGCCTCTCTAAGTGGGTGATGTTCAGAATAAAAAAAATATTACCTTTGCAGCCCAAATACAATCAGCATGATCTACCCCGACCGCTTCGAACAAAAAATCGGATTTACCCATGTGAGGGAAGCCGTCAAAGGACACTGTATCAGTACTATGGGATTGGAACGGGTTGAGGAGATGGGCTTCAGTACCAACCTTGAAGCCATAGAAAAAAGCCTTGACCAGACCGTGGAGTTCATGCAGTTGCTCCAAAACGGTGTGCCTTTTCCTGTGAGGGACTACCATGATCTCCGTGAGGATTTCCTGCACATTAGGATCCCTGGGACAAGCATCAGTCTCGAAGGGCTGTTCGCCATGAAGCCTTCACTCAACGCCCTGAATTACATCCTTAAGTTCGGACAATCGGAATCCCGCGAGGACTATCCCGAGCTCTGCGCCCTGACGGACGGCATCGTCATTGACGGTGTTGTGTTTAGCGAAGCCAACCGCCTCGTTGACGACAAAGGCGAGATGCCTGACAACGCCTCGCCTGAGCTGACCGAGATTCGACGCGACATCCATCGCAAGACAGGCGGCATAGAACGGCGCATCCGGCAGATCATGAGTGATGCCAAGACTTCTGGCTGGGTCGATCCCAAGGCCGAGCTCACCATCCGCGACGGGCGCATGGTGATCCCCGTCCACGCCAGCGACAAACGCGCCATCAAAGGTTTCGTCCACGACGAGTCAGCAACTGGACAGACCGTCTATATCGAGCCAAGCGAAATCGTGGAGACATCCAACGAGATCAAGGAACTGGAATACGCCGAACGCCGTGAAGTGCAACGCATCCTCACCCAGTTCACCGACCGCATCAGACCTTCACTGCCTGACCTGCTCAAAGCATGGGACCTGCTCGGTCAGCTCGACTTCATCCGTGCCAAGGCCATCTACAGCCAGAGCATCGGAGCCGTCAAGCCCGTCCTCAAAGACGAGCCTTTTTTCCACTGGATACAGGCCAGACATCCCGTGCTGGAACAGAAGCTGAAGTCTGAAGGTAAGACCATTGTCCCTCTTGACCTCAACCTCGACCAAAGGAACCGCATTTTGGTGATTTCAGGACCCAACGCCGGTGGCAAATCCGTCTGCCTCAAGACCACTGGACTCATCCAATACATGCTGCAATGCGGCCTCTGCGTGCCTATGCACATCGACTCAGAATGCGGACTGTTCGACAGCCTCTTCATCGACATCGGCGACGAGCAAAGCATCCTCGATGACCTCTCCACCTACAGCTCGCACCTGCGCAACATGAAGGCGCTGTTAGAAAATGCCGACGAACACTCCCTGTTTCTCATCGACGAGTTCGGAACAGGCACTGAGCCGCAATTAGGAGGAGCCATCGCTGAAGCCATCCTTTTGGAACTCAACAAGAAAAAAGTATTCGGCATCGTCACCACACACTACGCCAACCTAAAGCTTTTAGCCGACAACCATGAGGGCATCGTCAACGGTGCCATGCTGTTCGACACCAAGTTCATGCAACCCATGTACATCATGCTCACTGGCAAACCCGGTAGCTCCTTCGCTTTCGAGATCGCAAAGAAGATCGGATTCCCGAAAAACATCCTCGACGAAGCCTCGCACATCACCGGCGAACAGCATTTGAGGTTCGAGCAACAGCTTCAACAACTCGAAGTTGACAAAAAAGCCATACGCAAGAAAGAACGTGAATTACAAGTGGCCGACACCCTCCTCTCAGAAGTGGTGACCAAATACAAAAATCTGCTCAACGAGCTGGAAACCAAAAAGAAGCAATATCTTCGCGATGCCGCCAACGAAGCCCAAGAACTCATCAACAAAGCCAACAGCAGCATAGAACGCACCATCCGCGAAATCAAGGAAGCGCAAGCCGAAAAAGAACGCACAAAGGAGATCCGCCAAAACCTGCAAAAGACAAAGGAAGAGATTGCAAAACAGGCCGCCCCTGCCCACTCCACAGGAAGAGGTGTGGCATCTCCCCTCCAGAAGGAGGGGTCGGAGGTGACCCTTAAAGTAGGCGACACCGTGTGCATCGACGAGATGGAGATCGTAGGCGAGATTGTGGCCATCAGCGACACCGACGCGACCATCCTTTTTGACACCGTAAAGCTGCGCACCTCTCCCGACAAACTCCGAAAAGTAAGCCGCGCTGAGGGGCGCAAAGTCCAACGCAAATGGCAGTCAGGACTCGCCAATGAACTCAACGAGAAAGCAGAACATTTCGACTTGACGTTAGACGTGAGAGGCAAACGCGCTGAAGAAGCCTTGGATATCGTGGCCAAATATCTCGATGAAGCCAAACTACTCAGCATCAAGGAAGTAAGCATCCTTCACGGCAAAGGCAACGGCATTCTGCGCAAACTCATCCGCGAATACCTCAGCCGTGACCACGATGTGGAACGCTTCGCCGATGCCTCACTTGAAACCGGCGGGGCGGGAATTACAAGAGTCGTCCTAAAATAAGAATTTAGAATTTAGAGAGTTAGTTTCAAATCCCTCTAAATTCTAAATTCAAAATTCTAAATTTTCAATTAGTTTTTCTTCCTAAAGAGAGAAAGGATAAAAAGCAGCAACACGGAACCAATCGTGCCAACTAACAATTGTCCCCAAAATGAACCACTGCCGCTCAACCCGAGAAGGCCAAACACCCAGCTACCCAGGAAACCGCCAATCACACCAACAATGATGCACACCAACAGCCCCATGCCTTTGTTCATAATCTTACCGGCAATCCATCCGGCAAGTGCTCCAATAACTAAAGATACAAGAATACCAGCCATAGTTTTAAGTTTTAAGTTTTAAAGTTATATAGTTAATTACAAACCATTGGTTTTCAAATATTTTTCCAGTTCAAGATTTTGTTTTTCAATAAAATCGAGGATCTCCTCCCTGCCCAATTTCGATTCCGAAGAGGTGACGAATAACGGCGGCAGTTCCTCCCAGTCTTCCATCAAGCGATTCTTATAAGCTTCAACATTTCGGTTAAGCTCGCTGTTGCTTAGCTTGTCGGCTTTAGTGAACACGATACAGAAAGGCACCTGATTCTCACCCAACCATTCCATGAAGCCAATGTCGCTGTTCTGTGGCTCAATGCGGGAATCAACCAACACGAAGGTATAAAGCAAGTTGCGCCGACGCGAAATGTAGTTGGCCAGTGTCACACGCCACTCTTCGCGCATTTTCTTGGAGCGCTGGGCATAGCCATAACCCGGCAAGTCAACAAGATACCAGCTGTTGTTGATCATAAAATGATTGATGGCGATGGTCTTGCCTGGCGTGGAAGACGTCTTGGCCAGACCCCTGCGCTGCACCAAAGCGTTGATCAGCGACGACTTACCCACGTTAGAGCGACCGATAAAGGCATACTCAGGAATATTGTCCTTGGGCAGTTTGTCGAACTTGGTGTTACTGGAAACGAAATGGGCATCTTTGATAATCATGGTATTAGCTTAAATGTAAGGGTTTTTCATTAGGGTCGAAATTGGCATGTCTTTCGTACTTGTCACGGAAGATATCCTTGATAGTGACCAGAATACCTGTCTCCTCCACATTACCGAAAGGCGGGTTGACCGCAGTCCCGAAAGAGCGCATGGTACTGGAAAGGTTCATATAGGCGTTGACTAACGGAGGCACCGCAGCGCCGCGCTCACGCACGCTCTTGACCAAAATCCGATAGTTTTCATTGTAATCCTTGCCAGTGAAAATAGATTTCAGCTTCTCCTCCTCCATCACGATGGGCAGACTCAGCTCCGGCCATGGCTCCAACAGGTGGTCCACGTCGGGGAAGTTGGTCTTCATAAAATACAAAATCATGTCGCGTGACTCACGCTCCAGTTGAGGATACATCGTGACCTTGCCGAAGAAATATTTCGCCTGCGGGAAAAGTTTGCACAAATACCCTAATCCATCCCAAAGATTATCAAGCGAATAAATTCCTTTAGAGAGCGATTTCGATGGCTGGTATTCAGGCTGGACAAAAGAACGTCCCAGCTCGATGGTATAAGGCAGGTACTCTTTGATAAATTTCTCCGAGTAACGGAACAGCTCACCCGTAGGTGTGTCAATCCGTCCGTCGGGCAAAGGTTTCAACTTATCGCAATACAAAAAACGGTAGCCGCCAACGATGGCCTTGTCGTACGGATTCCAGACAATCAGCTGCTCAAAATTATTCGAGCCACTGATGTCAAACATGTCAAAGTCGCAGTCGAGCCCCGTGCCGCCGCCTGAGTCACGGAAGCTGATCTCGCGCAGACGACCGATCTCACGCATGACATTCGGGGCATTGAAGGCGTTCAGAATATAAATTTCGTTTTTTCCATTATTGGTTTTCCTGATGAAGCGATCAAGGGTCAGCTCCTCAAGAATTTTATCAGTTGATATGGGATCGATGATATTCTGCATGACTTCAGTTTTTAAATCACGGAATTATATATTGTTTCTCTGGGTCGAAAACCTGATCTTTGTCAAGAGGAAGGTTGTAAGAGAAACAGCGAAGTTTCTCAGCCCATTGCGTGTCGGTGTAACGGTTGTCGAAAGTCTGCCATGGAATCGGCTTGCCAAACACGATGGTCAAGGTTTTGTTACGCTGTTTGAAAAACTCGTCGGGAAGGAAAGCCATTTCAATGTTAACCTTGATTTTCAAGTTTTTACGAAGACGAGCGAGATTATAGAAAAACCTCGTGTTCCGACCATTGATATGCGTCGGGATGATGTCGCGATGGTGTTCTTTTGCTTTGGCGATGAAAGTCTTTTTCCAGTCGAGATCCATGATCTTGCCGCCTTTCACCTTTCGGGAGCAGAGGCCGAAAGGAAAGTAGCAGATGGCACGGTCGCCCGCAAAGGTCTCGTTGAAAAGTCTGAGATTCTCCTGCTTGTTAGCAACGCCTTTTCCTGCCTTGTTAACAGGAATGAAGATGGGTTGCAGGTTCTTGATGAACATCAGGAAATCGTTGACCGGGGTGACCGGATCAGGACAATACGTTCCCACGGTTCCGATCAAGGCGATACCGTCGAGACCTCCCAGTGGATGGTTTGACGCCACTAACGGACGTTCCACAGCTGTCAGATTCTCAGTGCCTTGTGCCACGATATTCAAGTTAAAGTCCTTGACCACAGCTTGAACAAACTCCACACCTTGCAAGTGGCCGTAATCGCTCAAAATCCTGTTGATATCCTCCTCATGCAGCAGCCGCTGGATGCGACGAAACAGCCAATCAGGCATCCTTTTCATCAGCTTAGGAGCCTTGGCTTCGAATATCTTTCTCAGATCAATCAAGTTACCGTACTTATCTTCCATAGGTCAAAACCATCTGAAATATCTTACAAAGTTAAAAACAAATCCCCAATTATAAGCCTTATCGGCAGTTTTTTTTGATTGTTAATAACTATTTTATTGAATTACAGTAAATTAACATCTATTAACAACCCTGTTGATAAGTTTGTTGAAAACTAATCAACCCGTTTGGCTGAAAAAAGTGGGGAAAAATGGTGAAAAGTGGAAAGAAATGCATAATTTTGCTCCGAAAAACCCGAAAAATGAGTAACCCGACAGGAACATTCACTTGCAAGCTTGATTCGAAAGGCCGCTTGATGCTGCCCGCCGATTTCAGGGAGCAGTTAGGCAACCAGACCGAGGAGGACTTCATCCTCAGGCCGGGTCTGCACGGCACCTATCTGGAGCTTTACACCATCAGTGACTGGAACCGCCGCAGAGAAATCCTGATGCAGGTCAACACTTTCGACCGCCGCAAGCTGGACATCATGCGTAAGTACCTCGACGGCGTGAAGCGTGTCAAGCTGGATGCTAACGGACGCCTCCAAATCCCCAAGGAACTCCTCGAACGGAGCGGGCTAAGCAAAGACATCGTCATCGACTCCATGTTCACCAATATGGAAATTTGGGACAAGAAGATGTACGACGAGCGCGTCAATGCCATCACCACCGAAGAACTTGCAGAAGGCGTGCAAGACCTGTTCTCTGGACTCAATTTCGGAATTTAAGACAATTAAAAATTAACAATTGACAATTAACATTTAAGATGTACCACATTCCGGTGTTGTTAAATGAATGTATCAAAGGGCTGAATATCAAGCCCGAAGGCACCTACGCCGATGTCACCTTCGGCGGTGGTGGGCATTCACGTGCCATCATGGAACAGCTCAGCACCGGACATCTGTATGCGTTTGACCAAGACGAAGACGCCGCCAAAAACGTCATCGACGACGAGCGCTTCACTTTCATCCCGCAGAATTTCAGCTATTTCAAAAACTTCATACAGCTATACCACAACGGCAAGATCGATGGTGTCATCGCCGACCTTGGTGTCTCATCGCACCAGTTCGACACCCCAGAGAAAGGCTTCTCCACGCGCTTCGACGGCCATCTCGACATGCGCATGAGCCAGTCGAACCCCATTGACGCCGCCGCCATCGTCAACACTTACGACCACGCTGCCCTGACCCGTGTGCTGAAACTCTACGGCGAAGTGCAGAACGCCTACCTCGTGGCTTCTGACATCATCATGGCAAGGGAGAGCGCACCCATCGAGACCACTTCACAACTTAAAGAGGCCGTGCAAGGCCGGCTTCAACGCGGCCACGAAAACAAAACGCTGGCACAAATCTTCCAGGCACTACGCATCGAGGTTAACCATGAGATGGACGCCCTCACGAGTTTTCTCGGACAATGCGCCGATGTGCTCAAGCCGGGCGGACGGTTAGTGGTACTCTCCTATCACTCGCTGGAAGACAGGCTAGTGAAGAATTTCACCAAAACCGGCAATGCGGACGGCATCGAAGAAAAAGATTTCTTCGGTAACCCGCTGACACCTTATATTATAATAAACAGGAAGCCCATCGTGCCTTCCGAAGAAGAGATCGCAAACAACAGCCGCGCCCGCAGCGCCAAACTCAGAATCGCAGAAAGGAAATGACATGAAAAGAGAAAGCAAGAGCAAAGCATCGAAAAGCAGACGCACCGTCATGAGCATCTTAGGGGGCAGCTTCCTCACCCGCGAAGACTTCTCGAGGATCTTCCCCTTCCTCGTCTATGTGACCGTGTTGCTGATGCTCATCATCACCAACGCCTACATCGCAGAGAGCACCAGCCGCGCCATCAAAAAAAACACGCTCCGTCTCCGCGACCTCCGCGTGGAATATATCTATGCCAAATCAGCCTTCACCAAAGAATCGACACAGACCATCTTGATCGACAAACTTGCCAGCGAAGGGCTGAAAGAGTCATTGGAGACGAGAACAGTGAGAAGTGAGAAGTGAGAAGTGAGAAGTAAGAAGTAAGAAGTAAGAAGTAAGAAGCCCAGTAGGGCGATAAACCAATAGAGATACGATGAAAAGGGATCCGAAAACAAGCTGCATGATCAGGACATTTCTGGTTTACATTGCCGTACTGGCCGTGGGCATCGCCATTTTGGTCAAGGCTGTGATGGTACAGACCAAGGAGGGTGACGAGTTGCGCGCTCTCGCCGAACATGTGGAGACCCGCTTCGACACGCTGCAGGCCTCACGCGGCGACATCCTTGCCTGCGACGGCAGTCTGCTCGCCACCGACGTCCCCATCTACGAAGTGGGCATCGACCCCTCTGTCATCGACAGCGTCCTCTTCTTCAATAACATAGACTTGTTGAGCCAGCAACTGAGCCACATGTTCCCGAAACGCTCCGCCGAACGCTGGAAGAAAGGCCTCCTCGAAGCCAAAAGCAAAAACAAACGGTACTTCCTCGTCGATCTCAACGTCACCCTGGGACAAGTGCGCGAGATGCAGACCTTCGCCATCCTCGACCAAGGCAGAAAAGGCGGATTATCTGTCTCTCAGCCCAAGTTCAAACGCATCCACCCTTACGGGTCACTCGCCAACAGAACCATAGGCTATGTCAACGACGGAAAACTCGTGGGCCTTGAAAGTGCCTACGACTCAATACTGCGAGGACAAGATGGCCACCGCAAACAACGCCACCTCCACCACGGCGTGTGGATCCCCATCGAAGATGAGAACAACATTGAGGCCGTCAACGGCAACGACATCGTCTCCACCCTCGACATCGGCATCCAGGACATCGCCGAACGCGCCCTAAAACACGCCCTCGTGGAAAACAAAGCCGAACAAGGCTGCGCCATCGTCATGGAAGTACCCACAGGCGAAGTCAAAGCCATCACCAACTTGCAACGCGACAAGGAAACCGACAAATGCTACGAAGGCTATAACTTCGCCCTCGGCGTGGGCATCGAACCGGGTTCCACCTTCAAACTCGCTTCCATGTTAGTGCTGCTCGAATCCTATCCCGACCTCGACATCAACTCACACATCAACATCGGCAGAGGACCTCTCGTGTTCTCCAACAAAAAGATGTACGATGACCACACCATCCATGCCGACGGCAGAGTGACCATCAGGGAGGTGTTCGAGCAGTCATCCAACAAAGGCACCGCCAAACTGATTACCGACTACTTCGGCAGCCAACCCGAGAAATACGTCAACGGACTTTACGCTATGGGCTTGAACGTCCCCATGAACACCGGCATGTCAGGTGAAGCCAGACCTTACATCAAACACCCCATCTTCGACAAGAAAAACTGGGCAAAGACCTCCCTTCCTTGGATGTCGATCGGTTATGAGCTGAGACTGCCCCCACTGCAAATCCTCACCCTCTACAACGCCGTAGCCAACGGCGGAAAGATGATGAAACCCATGTTCATCAAAGAGATACGCAAAGAAGGCATCCCCATTCAAACCATCGAGCCTACGGTGCTCAAAGAACACATCGCCTCGCAAAAGACCATCGACTCCATCCAAAGCATGATGAAAGGCGTCGTCCTCCGTGGCACCGCCAAGATGTTGAAAGGCACCGAATACGGCATCGCAGGAAAGACCGGCACCGCACAGCTCTACAACGTGGAGAAGAAAGCCTACAAATGGGTGAACGCCGATGGCAGGATAGAGAGAGACTACAACGTGACCTTCGTGGGCTTCTTCCCTGCCGACAACCCCATGTACACCTGCATCGTGGTCATCAGCAAAGCCAAAGGCAGGTTCTACTCCGCCGGCAAGGTGGCCGCTCCCGCCTTCAAAGAGATCGCCGACCGCGTTTATGCCACCAAAATCAAAGGCATGATCGAGGCCGAACCGCCAACCGAACGGAAGCCAGAATACAACTTTATCACAGACCTCTCGCAATACGACTCACTCCGTGTCCCTGACGTAAAAGGAATGAATGTCAGCGACGCTGTATATCTGCTCGAGAACATGGGATGGACGACCAATTTCGAGGGATATGGACAGGTCGTACAGCAGTCCGTCAACGCTGGCGACACGCTGAGAAAAGGCAGGGTAATCAACTTAAAACTTGGAAAACGATGAAAATCAAAGACATCATAGTAAACTGCAACCTGTTGGAACTCATCGGTGACAAAGACGTTGACATCACCAAGGTGTCGTTCGACTCTCGCGCTGTGGAGCCAGGCACCATGTTCTTCGCCGTGCGAGGCACCCAGACCGACGGCCACGACTATATCGATAAAGCCTTGGAAAAAGGCGCTGTAGCCATCGTGTGCGAGAAGCTCCCCAAGGTCTTGAAGGAAGGCGTGACCTATATCCGCGTCGATGACAGCGGTTACGTCTTAGGTGTCGGAGCCGCCAACTTCTACGGCAACCCGTCAAAGTCGCTGAAACTCACCGGCGTGACTGGCACCAACGGCAAGACCACCATCGCCACACTGCTCTATCGTCTCTTCACCGACGCCGGTTATGCCTGCGGGCTGCTCTCTACCATCGAGAACATCATCGACCATGAAGTCATTCCCTCAACACACACCACCCCCGACCCCGTGGAGCTGAACGCCCTGCTCCGCAAGATGGTGGACCGCCAGTGCGAATACGCTTTCATGGAGGTCAGCTCACACGCCATCGACCAGAACCGCATCGCAGGACTGCATTTCGCCGGCGGTATCTTCACCAACTTGACCCATGACCATCTCGACTACCACAAGACCATGGCCAACTACCGCAATGCCAAGAAGAAATTCTTCGACAACCTACCGGCAAACGCCTTCGCCTTGACCAACCTCGACGACAAAAACGGTGCCGTCATGCTGCAAAACACCAAAGCCCGCAAAATGAGCTATGCCCTGAAGCATGACGCCGACTTCAAAGGCATCGTCCTTGAAAGCCATTTCGACGGCATGCTGATGAAAGTCAACGACAAAGAGATGTTCACCCGTCTCGTCGGCGGCTTCAACGCCAGCAACATCTTAGCAATCTATGGCACTGCCATCATGTTGGGCTTCGACAAAGATGAGCTGCTTGTGGAAATCAGCAAGATGCGTGGAGCCAACGGACGTTTCGACATGGTCCACAGTGACAGCGGTATCGTCGGCATTGTGGATTACGCCCATACCCCTGACGCCCTGGAGAATGTGCTCAAGACCATCAATGAAGTCAAGTCGCAACTGCCAACTGCCAACTGCCAACTGATCACCGTAGTGGGCTGTGGTGGCAACCGCGACACCACAAAACGCCCCGAGATGGCTTCTGTCGCCGTCAAACTCAGCGACAAGGTCATCCTCACCAGCGACAACCCGCGTGACGAAGACCCCGATGAGATCATCCGCCAAATGAAGGCTGGTATAGCACCTGACGAGATGCGGAAGGTGCTCTCCATCACCGACCGTCGCGAAGCCATTAGAACCGCCGTGGCACTGGCTAACAAAAGCGACATCATCCTGCTGGCAGGCAAAGGCCACGAAGATTATCAAATCATCAAAGGAGAAAAAAGACATTTCGACGACAAAGAAGAGCTGTCACAAGCATTAAAGGAGAAATAAACCATGTTGTACTACCTGTTTTCATATCTAGACACTATCGGCTTCCCCGGCGCAAGAATGATTAACTACGTCACTTTCCGCGCTGTCACCACAGCCATATTGGCACTTATCGTATCCGTCTGGTTCGGCAACCGTTTCATCAACAGGATGAAGAAAAAGCACATCGAAGAGACACAGCGTGACGAAAAAACCGACCCCTTCAATGTGTCTAAAACAGGCGTGCCTACCATGGGTGGCATCATCATCATTATAGCGACGCTCATCCCTTGTCTGTTGATCAGTAAACTGCACAACATCTATATGATTCTCATGATTGTCGCCACGCTCATCCTCGGAGCTATCGGCTTTGCCGACGACTACATCAAGACCTTCAAGAAAAACAAAGAAGGCATCAACGGATGGGTGAAAATCGGCGGACAAGTCATGTTAGGCCTCATCGTGGGACTCACCCTGCGTTTCAGTCCTGTCGTGCAAATGCATGAGAAGGTATCTGTAAAAATCGAAAATAACAAGGAACTCTATTACGGAACCCCAAGCGTGAAATCCACCCAGACCACCATCCCATTCCTGAAGAACCACAACCTTAACTACGCGAATCTTTTCAAATGGGCAGGGAACAAATGGATGTACATCCTCGGATGGGTGTTTTTCGTGCTGATCACAGTGTTCGCTGTGGCTGCGGTGTCAAACGGCTCCAACCTGAACGACGGCATGGACGGCATGTCGGCGGGGAACACCGCCATCATGGCGCTAACCATAGGCATACTGGCCTACATATCCAGTAACTACCGACTGGCAAGCTACTTCAACGTAATGTATATCCCCGGCTCCGAAGAGGTGGTAGTCTTCCTAAGCGCTTTCATCGGAGCTTTGTTAGGTTACCTGTGGTACAACTCCTTCCCCGCCCAGGTCTTCATGGGCGACACAGGCAGCCTGACCATTGGAGGAATCATCGCCGTGGCCGCCGTCATCATCCACAAAGAACTGTTGCTGCCCCTCATCTGCGGCGTGTTCCTTCTGGAAAGCGTCTCCGTCATCGCGCAACGGCTCTACTACAAGACCGGCAAAAAGAAAGGTGTCCATCGCCGCATCTGGAAACGCACACCCATTCACGACCATTTCCGGACCTCGCTCGATTTTATCGCAAAAGTGGACCCTGGATGCACCGTGAAATACAAAGGACAGCATGACCTCCATCACGAAGCGAAAATCACCATGAGGTTCTGGATCGTGAGCATCCTCTTGGCGGCATTTACCATACTCACTTTGAAGATTAGATAAGAAGTAAGAAGACAGAAGTAAGAAGTAAGAAGTAAGAATTTTAGATATGAGATATTTATTTGAATCACCGGAGAAACTGAAGAAACACAAGCCCAAGGACATGGCTTCAAGCATCACATCAAAAGTGCTGGAAATCAGAAAGGAAAGCATCAAAAACTGCCTTGACGATCTCAACACACTGACCCACCGCCAGCATTATATCAACACAATTGACGGCGTGATGTATTATGACGACTCAAGGGCTGAAAACGTCAACGCCACCTGGTTCACCTTCGAGAACATCGTCAACCCCGTCGTGTGGATCGTAGGAGGCAACAGTCACAACAACTACAGCGACCTCATCGAAGCCGCCAAAAAGAAAGTGAAGGCTATCATCAGCTTGGGCGTGGAGCAAGAAAACATTGAGATGACCTTCAAAAGTGCGGTTCACGAGATCCACCAAGCCTCGTCAATCGCAGAAGCAGTCAGCATAGCCTCGCTCATCGCCGAAAAAGACGACCTCGTGCTCTTCTCACCCGCCTGCAAAGACTCAGAAAGGGATTTCTCCGAAAGAGGCAATGATTTTATCAACGAAGTTAAAAGACTGACAGCATAAAACAAGAATAACGTGAGCTGGATCAACAAGATATTAAAAGGCGACAGAGTCATCTGGATTGTGATGATCCTCCTTGGAATCATCTCATTGATAGCAGTTTACAGTGCTACAAGTTCAGAAGCTCATGTCAAAATAGGAGCCTATAACGAGAAAGTGCTGCTAAAACACGCCGCCACTCTGCTCGGAGGATTCATCATGATGTTTTTAGCATCGAGGATCGACTACCGACACTATTCGAGAGCCATAGAGCTGGTGCTGCTGTTCTGCTTTGTCCTGCTGATGTTCACCTATTTCTTTGGCAGCCGCATCAACGGCGCCTCACGCAGCATCATGGGTTTCCAAACCAGTGAGCTGGCCAAAATCGTGCTGATCACCTATTTAGCAAAATATATCGTCGTCTGGAACGGGAAGGACTACAAGTTCAAAGATCTTATCGTCCCCATCTTCCTGCCCATCATCCTGATTGTGGCGCCCATCTTCCCCGAGAACCTGTCCACCGCGGCCATGCTCTTTGTGGTCTGCATCGTGATGCTGTTCATCGGACAGATCAAAATCGTCCACATCATGGCGCTGATCGGCATCGTGGTGTTAGGCATGGGCTTGTATATCCTGACCGACAGCACAGTGGCCAACATCAGGCAAAACCGTTACGAGAGAGTGCTCGCCGCCGCCGAGCAACACCCTGAAGACCAGAGGTTGCAGGAACGAGCCGCCAAGAAGCCAAGGGTCAGCCGTGTGAAGACCTGGCAGGGGCGTATCGAGGCCGCTCGTTTGGAAAAAGAAGCCAAGAAAGCCGCTGACACAGCGGCGGTGAAGATGCCATTACAAATCGACGACCGCAATGCCCAGAAGACCTACGCCAAGATCGCGGTGGCACGCGGAGGCCTCATCGGCGTGGGATCGGGCAAAAGCACACAACGCAACTTCCTGCCTCAGCCGTTCTCCGACTGCATCTACGCCATCATCATCGAGGAATATGGACTCATTGGCGGTGGTTTCGTGATGCTCCTCTATATCATCCTGCTCACCCGCTCAGCCAGAATCATGAAGAAACGTCCGCTCACTTTCGGCGCCTTGATGGCTTTCGGCATCGCCTTCATCACCATCATGCAGGCCATGATCAACATGGGGGTCTCCACCGGCTTGATGCCCGTGACAGGACAGCAGCTGCCCTTCATCAGCAAAGGCGGATCGTCAATGCTGATGACAGGCTTCGCCATAGGAATGATACTGAGCGTGACGAGAAGCGTGGAGAATGCGGAATCAGGAATGCAAAACACGGAATTAGATACCGAAACAGCAGAGACATCTGAACAATTAACAACTGAACAACAAACAACTGAACCATGAAATTTGTCATCAGCGGAGGAGGAACGGGCGGACATATTTTTCCCGCCATCGCGATAGCGGACGCACTGAGAAGGAGGCTTCCCGACGCCGAGATTCTGTTTATCGGCGCCAAGGGAAGGATGGAGATGGAACGTGTGCCGAAAGCCGGCTATGAGATCGAAGGCCTATGGATCAGCGGATTCACCAAAGATCCCAGCTCACTGCTTTTACCCCTCAAGATCTTCGACAGCATGAACAAAGCCGCGAGGATTCTGAAACGATTCAAGCCTGATGCCGTCATCGGCGTAGGAGGTTTCGCCAGCGGTCCCACCCTGAAAGCCGCCAACTTTCTCCATATCCCGACATTCATCCAAGAGCAGAACTCCTACCCCGGCAAGACCAACCGCAACGTGGGCAAAAAAGCCAAAGCAATCTGTGTGGCCTATAACGGATTGGAACAATGGTTTCCAAAAGAAAAGATACACTTCACCGGCAACCCGCTGAGAGGCAACATCAACGGTGACTGCGACCGCAACGAAGCAGCTGCCTATTTCAAAGTCAACCCTGAGAAGCCTGTGGTATTGCTGGTGGGCGGAAGCCAAGGCGCCTTAGGCATCAACAAAGGCATCACGGCGCAACTCGACAAATTCAAGGGCAGCGACATGCAACTCATTTGGCAGACCGGCAAATTTTATCAAGAGGAAGCCCTGAGACAGGTTCACGAGATGCAGCTGGAAGCACAAGTCAAGCCCGTGGTATTCATCGACCGCATGGATCTCGCCTATTCTGTGGCCGATGTCGTCATCTCACGCGCCGGCGCCATGTCCATCTCGGAACTCGCACTGGTGCGGAAACCCGTCATCTTCGTCCCGCTGCCGACAGCAGCCGAAGACCATCAGACCAAAAACGCCATGCAACTCGTCGAGGCAAACGCCGCCATGATGGTACGCAACGACGAGACCGAACAAAAGCTGATACCCACGCTTCAGCAGCTTCTTGATGACAAAGCCAAACAAGAAACCATGAAAAACAACATCACGCAGTTCGCCCGCCCCAACGCGGCCGACGACATTGTCAACATCATATTACAAGAAATCAAAAAATAAGAAATAGCCCGTTAGGGCTTAAAGCTCGGTAGAAAACACGAAATGAATAAAGAAGGGATGAAACGGATTTATTTTTTAGGCATAGGCGGCATCGGAATGAGTGCTTTGGCGAGATATTACCATAGCCAAGGAGCCGAAGTGGCAGGCTATGACCGCACCCCTTCCCCATTGACCAAACAATTGGAAAATGAGGGCATGGCAATCCATTATGAAGACAACCCAGCACTATTGCCAGCCCTCATTGACAATGTCATCTATACCCCTGCCGTTCCTAAAGACCTGAAAGAGCTGGAGGAGATCCGCCGCCGGGGCATCCCCGTGATGAAACGCGCCGAAGCCCTGGGAGCCATCTCCAAAGAGCGTTTCACCATCGCCGTCGCAGGAACACACGGCAAAACCACCACCTCCGCCATGGTGGCACATATCCTCAAGGAAAACAATATCGACATGACCGCCTTCATCGGCGGCATCGCCAACAATTTCAACAGTAATTTCCACCTCGGGAAGACCCAAGATGCCGTTTTAGTGGCGGAAGCCGATGAGTTCGACCACTCGTTCTTGCAGCTCGCACCTGACATCAGCGTCATCAACTCCATCGACGCCGACCATCTTGATATCTATGGCGACAAAAAACATTTGAAGGACAGCTTCAACCAGTTCGCCAACCTCACCACCCGCTGCGTCATCAGCAAAGAAAACCTGCCCATAGAAGTCACCAATGTCAAGCATCACCGCTTCGGCTTCGAGGCCGGCAACGACTTCAGGGCTGTGAACATCCGGCAAGACAACGGAGAGACCGACTTCGACCTCGAATACCAAGGCACGTCAACGCCTATACACTTGATGATGGCTGGTTTGCACAATGTGCTCAACGCCACAGCCGCCTTCAGCGCCACGCTGGAATTCGGCCTCGAAGCCAAAGGCATCGCCACAGCCTTATCCACCTTCAGCGGTGTGAAACGCCGTTTCGACATCAAAGTGAAAAACAGCAGATACTGCTACATCGATGACTATGCGCATCATCCCGAAGAAATAAAATCTTGCTTGTCGGCCATTAAAGCCTCGTTCCCTTCAAAAAAAGTAACGCTCGTCTTCCAGCCGCACCTCTTCACTCGTACACGCGATTTCATGGAGGACTTTGCCCAAAGCCTGGCAATGGCCGACAACCTGATTTTACTTGACATCTACCCGGCAAGGGAGAAGCCCATCGAAGGCATCACCTCCCAAGCCCTACTTGACAAGATACAGACAAAAGACAAATGCCTCTGCCCGAAAGAAACCCTGTTGGCAACCATCGCCGAACGGAAACCCGAGCTGTTGGTGACTATGGGCGCAGGCGATATCGACCGTTTCGTTGAACCACTTCAAACAATGATCAGCCAATGGTAAAGAAGATACTGAAGATAGCATTATGGGTGATTACAGGAGTAGCCCTCACGACGCTTTTCGTCTATGGACGGAGGTGGTACCTTGACACGCCCTTGAAAGGCATCGTGTTCCAGCTGGAACGCGACCGCGACAACGGCTTCGTGAAGACTGACAGCGTCATGTCATACGTGGAGGCAATCAGCGACATCAAACACCACGCCGCCAACTCATCGGTCAATCTGATGAAAATCCGCGATTTTCTCAACAGCAACCCCTGGATTGAAAGCTCCAGCGCCTATATTGGCCTCAACGACACCCTGATCATCCACGCGAAAGAATACGACCCCGTGATCCGTGTGTTCAACCAGGACAAACGCTCCGTGTATGTCACCAGCGACGGCATCGTCATCCCCTCAAGCCCAAACTACGCCCCGCACCTGATCATCGCCAGCGGAGAGTTCTCGTTCCCCACCCCCGACAGCAAAAAGACGGTCAACGACAGCGTCTATGCAAACACAGGACTTCCCGAAGCCTTAGCCATTGCCAAGGCCATCAGGAACGACCAAACCACTGCAAAACACATCGGGCAGATTTACAAAAACACCAACAACAAATACGAGCTTATGGTCAACAACTTGCCAGCAAGAGTCATCCTCGGCGACACCAACATGGTGGCGAACAAGCTGACTCGTCTTGGGGTCCTGTTAGAGAAATACGGCGGGACCGAGGAGCTGGACAACTACAAGACCTTGGACTTAAAATATAAAAATCAAATCGTGTGTACAAAATAATAAAGTTATGAGTGAAGGAAAAATTATCGTCGGCCTTGACATCGGCACCACAAAAATCGCCTGCATCGTGGGCAGAAAAGGCAGCAACGGAAAAATTGAAATCTTAGGCTACGGCAAAGCCGTTTCCACAGGAGTAAGCAGAGGCATTGTAACCAACATTGACGAGACTGTCAACGCCATCAAAACCGCTGTTGACGAGGCATCGGCACAGTCGAACGTCGAAATCAGATCCGTCAACGTAGGCATCGCCGGACAGCACATCAAAAGCATCCAGCACCGTGGCGTGATGATGCGTGACAACCGCGACAAGGAAATCTCAAGCGAAGAACTCGAGCGTCTCCGTCTCGACACCTGGAAGATCAACATGACACCGGGCGAGGAGATCATCGACGTCATCCCGCAAGAATATTTCGTTGACGGCGAGATCGGCATCACCCCTAAGGGCATGTTAGGAAGCAAATTGGAAGCCAACTTCCACGTCATCATCGGGCAGACCGCAGCGGCCATGAACATCAAGAAGTGCATCGAGCGCGCCGGTTTAGAGATGGATCACATGATCTTAGAGCCCATCGCGTCAGCAGAAGCCGTCCTCGACGAAGAAGAGAAAGAAGCCGGCGTCGCCCTCGTTGACATCGGCGGCGGCACCACCGACATCGCCATCTTCCACGACAACAAGATCTACCACTCCGCCGTCATCCCCTTCGGTGGCAACATCATCACCGAAGACATCAGCAAGGGCTGCGCCATCATCAAACGCTACGCCGAGGACGTGAAAGTCAAGTTCGGGTCAGCCGTGGCCAGCGAGAACCGCGAGGACGAGCTGGTGTCCATCCCCGGCATCCGCGGCAGAGCGCCTAAAGAGATCTCGTTCAAAAACCTTGCCAGCATCATTCAGGCACGCATGGAGGAGATCTTCGAGTTAGTGAACTACGAAATCCAAAAAGTCAACTCACAGCACCAGCTCATCGCCGGCATCGTGCTCACAGGCGGCGGCGCCATGATGAGACACATCCAACAGCTCGCCTCCTTCAAGACTGCCCTTGACGTCAGAATCGGCTACCCCAACGAGCATCTTGCCGACGACACCGTCAAAGAACTGGCCAGCCCCATGTACTCCACCTGCATCGGCCTCGTCATCGAAGGCATCACCCGCGCTGAGTATTTAGAGAAAATAGAAAAAGCAAAGCGTAAAGAAACCCCACGTGTCATCATCCCAGAAACCGTGAAAGAACCCGTGGACGAAATTGAAGAGCCACAAGAAGAACAGACAGAAGAACCGACCAGAGTGACCAGACGAACTCCAAGAAAGCCCAAAGACGGACACCGCGGCTTTGACATCACCAAGATCATCACCAAGTTCTTCTCCGAGGAAAACGAAATCAACGAATAAAAAAACAAAACAAAAATATTACTATGGATACTTTCAGCAACGACATGTTTAAGCCTATGTGCGAGAAGCCAGCCAACTACATCAAAGTGGTCGGTGTGGGAGGCGGTGGCGGCAATGCCGTGAACCACATGCTCGCCGAAGGCATAGAAGGTGTTGATTTCGTGCTTTGCAACACCGACTATCAAGCACTGATGAGAAGCACCGTCCCTACCAAGATACACCTTGGCAAGCGCGAACTCGGCGCCGGCAACGACCCCGCCGTGGGACGCGAAGCCGCCCTGAGTAGCGAAGAGGAAATCAGCAAGATCTTTGACGAGAAAACCAAGATGGTCTTCGTCACCGCAGGTATGGGAGGCGGGACAGGCACCGGCGCCGCACCAGTGGTGGCACGCATCGCCCAAGAAAAAGAAATACTCACCGTCGGCATCGTCACCATCCCCTTCGAATGCGAGGGCCGACGCCGTAAACAACAAGCACAAAGCGGTATCGAGGAACTCAAAAAACACGTTGACACCCTCATCGTCATCAGCAGCGACAAACTGCGCGACTCCTACGGCAACATGAAACTCACCGAAGCCTTCAAGAAAGCTGACGACGTGCTCACCACCGCCGCCAAAGGCATCGCCGAAATCATCACCGTCACCGGCTACGTCAACGTGGACTTCGAGGATGTCAAGACCGTCATGAAAGGCAGCGGCAAAGCCATCATGGGTACCGGACGCGCCAGCGGAGAGAACAGAGCCGAAGAAGCCATCAAACTCGCCATCAACTCACCGCTGCTCAACGACAGCAATATCGAAGGCGCCAAGAACATCCTGATTTACATCACCTCAGGCTCCGACGAAGTCTCCCTCGACGAAGTGGTGGAAATCACAGAATACGTACAAAACACCTGCGGCAACTGCTCTGATGTCATCTGGGGCAACGGCGTTGATGAGTCATTGGGCAACGACATTAGCGTGACCCTGATCGCCACTGGATTCGACAACAGACCCCGTAAATTGATTTACGAACCCACGACACCTAACGTCATCACGAACCCCGCCACACCCCCAACCACAAACACTGGCACCGACACCACAACACCTTCTGGACGCACCGTCCACACCCTCTTCCCTGAAGAGGAAACACCAGCACCCGCAGTCACCCCAGTGATCACGCCAAGCTTCGAGCCAACAGCGACGACAAGACCTGAACCTGCGCAAGAACCTGAACCTGAAATCACAGCAGAGACAAACATCGAGGAAGAAGAACACGGCCCTGTAGTACACTCGCTGAGCGAAAAAAGCGAAACTCCTCACTTCGAGTCTTCCATCTTCAAACACGATCAAGTGGATCCGATTCCATCCGTCAAGGTGTTCGAGAACCCCTTCAACAACAACAGCGATGATGACAGTTTCGAGTTCACCAACCGTATCGAAACAGCCAGCAGCACAAGCCAAGAAGAAACAGCCGTTGAGACTTTAGTGATGGAGGAACCTAAAGTGAAAACCTACGACCCTAAAGAAGAATTGAAACGCAACCGTCTCAGAGCACTGAGCCTCAACTTCAAAACCCAAAAAGGTCTTGAAGAACTCGAACGCCAGCCCGCCTATATGAGGAGAGACATGAACTACGAGGAGATCATCACCGAAGACGAAGTATCGCAATATTCCGCCACGAGCCAAGGCATCAGCACCGAAAACTCCTACCTCCACAAAGGCGTTGACTAAGCAATGCGTCTCAAACGAAGCATATGGATCATCATATTACTATTTACAGCTGGGTTCTCCGCAAGAGCCCAGCTGTATTCCAACGACTTTGAGAACCAATACACCTGGTACCCGCCGTGGTTCAACATCAACATTGTAGCCGACAGCACCGCACTTGAAGGCAAATACGTCTGCGTGTGCGACTCCACTATGGAATACGGCCTGGGGATCTCCTTTGAAGCAGGAAAGCTGTATCCCCGAAAAAACATCAACATCCGGTATGAAATACTGTTCAGAACGGAAAACGCCAATCCTCAAGCCGTAATCGCATTCAGCATCGACGACAGCACAGGTAACAAATACTGGCAGTCCTATCCTTTGGGAGATTTTGTCAGCGACACTGCTTCGTGGTCAAAAATGTCGCTTAACCTGAACTTTCCCACAGACTACATCGGCAAGGGCAAGATAAGTACTTTCATCTGGAATCGGGAAAAAGAAAATATATGGTTCGACAATGCGGTGGTCTCCGTGACTCCTTGGGCCATGCCGAGTTTCTTGCCCGACATCCAAATTGACAGCATCACCGAAGAACGGTTCATCCTTAGACAGGACGACACCCTCCAAACGCCACTCACCTACCCCATCGGCATGTTGACCGAATACGTCCTTGAAGGCGACACCATCACGGAATACCAATCCCTCAAAACATTGAAAGATGGAGCTGTGATGGCTGTCTCAACGATCGACACAACCCAAATCAACTTTATCAAGCTGGCAGGGAGAGTCCTTCTACTTCCAACCACCTCGTTCCACCGTGATTGCCAACTGCTGCGCCAAGCCATTGTCGTTCCCTTCGTTGACAGCACTTTAACCGTTTATCGGAGGAACATGGCCATTGACACTTCGCTGTTCCAATCGAAGTATTATTTGGATCGCGAAGGCTTCAAGATAGGCGAAGGCCATCGCGCCATCATCTCCTATCACCAAACCGGCATCTCCTCCACACAATTCGACGCGGACAACCGAGTCGCCTATTTCAATCTCGACTACTGGCGCGACCATCCCATGATCCATTATCCGCTGAGCGACACTTTGGAGAATTATTTCGAAGATTGCTCAAGCCGACACATCTATCAAGGCATGAGATGGGATCACTACCTCGAGTTTTATATTGGCAACGACATTCAGAACCTGCCTCGAATCATGCCTATCCCATACGGCTATGAATCGGGCATCATCTTCACTGAACATGCCGACTGGACCGACATCCGAACCCATCGCGCTGTGCTCTTCGGCAACGAACATATCACCGAAGCAAAAGACGCCACGGGTGGCTTCGTGTATTACGGCATCCCTGTGACAAAAAGCGTCTTTTACAACAATCCCGACCAAGTGACCAACGCTGAAATCAGTCATGGAGTATTCCCCGGCCTACACACAACCATCAAAACCGACCGGGGCTTTGAGAAACTGCTGAAGCAACTCCACAAGATCGGTTTTGACATCTGTCTGCACACCCCGGAACAATACACCACCTCTCCTGACAACCTCAAAGAGGCTTTGAGATACATGAGACGAAAGTTCAAATCGAGCACCTGGATCGACCACGGTTACAACAACGGCTCGATACACAACCGTGAGGACATGGTCTGCGACGGGCTGAATCAGCAGTCGGATGTTTATACCGCCGATCAGTGGCAAAGTCATGGCATCAAATACCTTTGGAACGCCTATTACGAAGAGAACAGCATGGAGCAATGGCATTTCGACAACAATCTGACGCAACCTTATCTTGGCTTCGGCGATGCCCTTCCCAACCGTCAAATAACCACCATCGCCGGACATGACTATTTCCTTACCTGGCACACCCCTTCGACCCTTGAGGCTGTCACCGACAGCGAATGGGACTTTTACTATAGCGAGCAGCGGCTCCAACGCATCGTTGACAACCACGATGTTCACATCACCCACATCTACCCTGCTTGGGTGCGGCCTGGAAGAACCTTCTGGACTTACGATGCCGATAGTGCCATTGTGGCGTTGCCCGGCATGAACCGAGCCTTCGAGCGCATTGCCAAGCTCCGCGATGAGCATAAGATGCTCCCCATGACCATCAAAACTTACCTCGACTACTACAGCGGCCTTCCGAATGTCAGCTACGAAATCATTGACGCGGAACATATCCGTCTGAAAAACCTTGGCGATGAAATCAAAGGAGTCACGCTGCTTTGCCCCTCGTCTATCCGCTTCGAGGACAACCGCTATTACGAGTTTAGAAAGTCAAATGATAATTATTACGTTTGGTTCGACCTTAAAGCCAACGATGAAGTAACGATAAAAATTAATAATTAAGAATTCAGGGAACACGCTCTAAATTCTAAATTCCAAATTATGAAAAGGATATCCATATTTGTATCAGGGAACGGCACCAACCTGCAGCGCATTGCCGAATATTTTGCCGACAACAAAGACGTTGAGATCGTCAATGTGGTATGCAACAACCCCAAGGCATATTCCATTGAACGTGCCAAGAATTTAGGCATTCCGCTGAGGATGATTACCAAACAAGACTTCAACAGTCCCGAATTCACGAAGGAGATGGCCGAATTGAAGTTGGATTTGATTGTGTTGGCTGGCTTCCTATGGAAGATCCCGGCAAGTTTGATTCAGGCTTATCCAAGAAGGATTGTGAACATCCACCCTGCCCTGCTACCCAAATATGGCGGGAAAGGCTTTTATGGCGAACATGTGCATGAAGCCGTGGTAGCAGCCAAGGAAGCTTTCTCTGGCATCACCATCCATTACGTGAACGAAATCTACGACAGCGGCGAGATTATCCTGCAAGCATACACCAAACTGGACCCGGATGAAACACCAGATACACTGGCAGCAAAGATTCACACGCTGGAACAAGCCTATTTCCCTGTTGCGATTGATTGGTTAATTCTAAATCCCTAACTACTCCGTCGGCAAAGCCTTAAACCCATTACCCATAATCTCGGAGCTTTCAATCACGTTGACGAAAGCATTCGGGTCGAGGAAACGGAGGTTGGCTTTCAGTTTCACCAAATCGCTGCGGTTGAGCGTGACGTAAATCATCTTGCGCTCAGCACCTTGATAGAGGCCGCTGCCAGCGAACACGGTGCCACTGCGGTCAAGATCCTTGATAATAAAGTTGCGGACCTCATCTACTTTGTCAGTGACGACAAAGGCCGTTTTATAGCTCTTCACACCTTCCACCACAAGGTCGATAATCTTGCTCTCGATGAAAATCAAGATGATGGAATAGATTGGCAGACGGATGTCCTCAAAGGCAATCAGCGTGGTGAGTGAGATAAGGCTGTCAACAATCAAGACGAGGGTGCCCAAGCTGATCTTGGTGTATTTATGGACGATCATGGAGATGATGTCGGATCCTCCAGAGGTAGCTCCCGAGCGGAAAATCACGCCGATGGCCAAACCGTAAATCAAACCAGAAACGACCGTATTCAGGAAGAAGTCGGGCATGAAATAACGCTGGACTTCACCCTCCATGAAGAACAAGGACGACTGGGTAGCCGCATCGAAAAACGGACCGTCGTGAATCACGGGTGCATACCCCCACCATGTTTCCAAGATAAAAGTGAACACGGGTATCAAAATGACCGAGATGATTGTCTTGATGCCAAACCGAGGACCCAAAATGATGGTTCCAACGATCAACAAAGGAATATCCATGCAGATGCCGGCAAGGGAGATTTTCCATCCCCACAATGCGTTGAAAACGTTGGCAAGGCCATACACACCGCCAGGCGCCAGATGGTAGGGATTCACAAACATCACGTCGCCCACGGCAAACAAAGCCGAACCTAATACCAAATACAGATATGCAATGATCTGCTGCTTTAATTTCTCGTTCTTCATAATAATAAAGTTTTAAAGCGGCAAAATTATGGATTTTTCCCTATATTTGCAAAAAAAGGTCATGTGCCACCGACTTCTCATATTATTTGCGCTGTCTTGGTTGATCAGCCTACCGCTCCTCGCCCAAAAAGGCCCTGTATTCGTCAATGAAGGCGAGACCGTGGTATATTATCTCAGCCGCGATCCACAAGGACAAAAAGGCACAGTATCTGATGCCTTGCAAAACGTGCCAGGCGTAAAAGTTGATACCGAAGGCAACATCAGTCTGCGTGGTGTGAGTCAGGTGGAGATCTTCATCAACGGGAAGCCTTCGCATTTCGACGAAGAGAGCCAAAAGAATTATCTGCAACAGGTGTCCGCAACGACCATCGACCACATCGAGGTGATGACCAATCCTTCGGCACGTTTCACCACCACAACCAACACCGGGGTCATCAACATTGTCACGAACAGTGATGGCTCATCAGAACGACATCTCAGCGTTGGCATCCAAACCAACACCCAGCCTGTGATATCCCCCTGGGTATCTTACATCTGGAACAACGACCGTTTCTCTTTCACCGCCAACCTCAAAGCCTCCTACTCCAACACCACAAAGCACACCGACAGTTACAGCTACGCTTTCGTGGACCATCAGGACTCAAGAACCGGTGTGATGGACACCACCAGCTACAAACGGGTCTCGGATGACGACACTGCACGTTACTACAGCGTGGAGGTCTTCCTCAAAGGCGAATACCATCCCAACGAAAGCAACGATTTCATGGTGTATTTCAACATCACCCCAAATCTCCAAAAGACGGCCTCCCTCTCAAACACCTATCGAAAAGAATACCTCCACGAAATCGGGGAATACGAATACAGCATCTTTAACGACAACCGTCAGCTCATGTCGTACGGCTCGGCAGGGATGAGTTGGCTTCATCGGTTCCAACAGCCCGGCCACACCCTTGGATTCCAACTCAATTCGGACTATGACTTTGGAGGCAACACTGCCAAAGAGATCCGCACCTTCAAGGATCAGCCTTATTTGAATCGCAACATCCGCCAAACCAACGACTTCGTTGACATCGGCAACGAGATCAAGATAGAATACACCTATCCTTATCACAAAAACGGCGAGCTTTACGTCAGCCTAAGCAACAACTTCAAACCTGACAACAACATCGGACTTTACGACACCGTGGGCGCCGATGGCTATGTCACCGACTGGATGCGCTCCGAGAACCGCAGATTCAGCCGGGACTACGTGGCGGGCGTTGTCATGGTTCAACACCACTTCGGAAAACTGACCGTGAAGCCCGGACTGAGTTACGAAACCGTATTCCTGCGGGCACGTTATTTTGACACGCCCGAATACGACACGCTGATGTGCTTCGCACACTGGCTGCCCTCGTTGCACCTCTCCTACCGCACTGACTCACAACACAATTTCAGCCTCGGCTATACCCGAAAGACCGACTATCCCTGGATGCGCTACTTCACACGACGTATCAATTACGAGGAAGAAAGCTTCGTGACAGGTAACCCGTTGCTGAAACCCACCTTGATTGATGTCTTCGAACTATCATGGGCAAAATATTGGGAAAACCTCGGCTCGGTGAACGTGAAAGGCTATTACAATAATTCCATCAACGCAATCAACCAAGTGAGCGATGCGGCTTACGATGCGTTTTTCGGGCGCGTGGTGCCTTATAGCAGACCCGTCAACCTGAACAAATATTACGAAGCCGGTGGCGAGTTTAACCTCACCTACCGACCCAGTGCCACCTTTAATGTGCGCCTTGAGGCCAACGTGTTCGACTCTTATATCGAGACTTTGTACGACAAGACACAAGACAGCGTGATCCGAAGCGAACTGTGGGCATACAACCTCCGTCTCAGCACCTGGGCAAAGCTTTGGGACAAGCTTGAAATCCATGCCACTGCCTATTACAACTCACCCACGCAAACCCTCTTCGCCACCAGCCAGACTGCCTATGGCATCGACTGCGGCCTCCGCACCGACTTCCTCAACAAACGCCTTTCGGTGCTTTTGAATGCCTACGACATCTTCAACTGGAACAAAGAGGACAATTACACATTCAATCCCTACTACATTTCTTACAGCTCATATAAGGCAAATAGCCGGTATGTGAGTTTGGAGGTGGTTTATCGAATGCTATAAACATAGGCCGTCAGGCCTTATCAGCTCGGTAGCACAAGCATCATGTCGGCAATCATTAGGCCGTAAGGCCTTATCAGCTCGGTAGACAGGAAGAAAAATTAACAATTAATATATTGATTAAATAATATAATCGTATATTTGCAAGCAAAACAAATATATTATGTCAAACACATATTCCCAAATCCACATCCAAGCGGTTTTCGCCGTCCATGACAGGCAATCGCTCATCAATAATGAATGGAAAGACCGTTTATACCATTATATGACAGCCCTTCTCCAAAACAAAGGCCATAAGATGTTGGCTATCGGCGGAATGCCAGACCATGTTCATCTTTTCTTTGGATTTCGTCCTGAAGATTCTTTATCCCTCCTAATTCAGGAATTGAAGCGATGTACAACACTTTGGATCAATGGCAATCATCTGATAAAAGGGCATTTCAGCTGGCAAAAAGGATACGGAGCCTTCTCCTATAGCAAAAGCCAAATACCAATGGTTTGTAATTATATCGCACGACAGGAAGAGCATCATCGCAAGAAATCGTTTGTCAGCGAATATATAGAAACATTGGAACGGTTTGGTGTAGAATACGACAAACGATTCATTTTTAAAAACGTTATGGAATAAAAACATTCTCAATCCTATAGATTCCACCATTCCCAACATTTCTACCGTGCCACCGATGCTACCGAGCTTTAAGGCCTAACGGCCTATTTCCTAACTACATCACAAACATCCCTTCCTACCTTCCTACCGAGCTTTAAGGCCTAACGGCCTATTTCCGACATCCCCCGTTAGGGGGTAAAGCTCGGTAGAATCGAAATGCCATCATTAATTGTTTAGGCCGTCAGGCCTTAAACATCGGTAAAAAAATAGCGGAGACAAACCATCCCCGCTATCCATAATGCTAAAAACAATAAGCTACTGATTACAGCAACTTCTTTTTCAAGGTTTCGATCATATCGACCGTCATCCTGTCGAGGTCGTACTTCGGGTTCCAGCCCCACTCAGCGCGGGCGCAGCTGTCATCCATCTTGTTCGGCCAGCTGTCGGCAATGGCCTGACGAATAGGATCGAACTTGTATTCCATCTCAAAATTCGGATAATACTTCTTGATGGCGTTGTAGATGATTTCCGGGTCGAAACTCATGGCCGTCACGTTGAACGAGTTGCGATGCACCAGCTTGGTCGGGTCGGCTTCCATGATGTCGACCATGGCATCCAAAGCGTCGGGCATGTACATCATGTCCAT
>JAEEGL016272709.1_pt1 | contig 49817 bp, 43 predicted proteins | sample 9134231 | NCBI WGS metagenome assembly JAEEGL01 (sample SAMN16246548, study PRJNA631951) | gut metagenome | biome: gut microbiome; feature: rumen; material: fiber-attached | host: Bos | place: Iran: Karaj | collected 2018-10 | reverse complement strand
GCAGGTTAACATTCCAAGCATACAGAATAAGCTTAAGAACCAAGTACCTTTCTCAAAGCGGTTTCCCCACGTCATATACACCAAAATGGCGATAAATGAAAGATCAATGCTGAACGCAAATACCATGCTTTGTGAAACAGCGAGTGGCATAAGCAGTACATATTGGGTCAGGAAAAGGAGACTGAATGGAACATTACCCTTTTCTCTAATCTTAAATGCCACAAGCAAAACCAGAATTATCTGAAATATAAAACTCAGAAATTTAATCTCTTTGCAGTCAAAAAGCACCAAAAGCAGTCTGAGAATGCCGGCATATCCATGCCAATATCTGGCATAGTGCTCACCGTACTCATTAACCATAGCCATGGCGTTATAAAGAGGACCTTTATCTGACAGTCCTGCCGCTCTTACGTAGTCACCTCTGTCATTGGTAATCGGCTGAATTCCGGGCTGATCGCTGAAGAAATTCTGATCGTACCCCGGTCTCAACTCCAGAACATCTGTATACCAGCCTTCCTTCTCAAGTTCATCAACAGAAATCTGATAATTTACCTGATCAAGAGGTACAAGGAAACACAAAGTCAGAAACAGTGACAGCACCAAGGCTGTCACCGGGACCAACAATATCAGTTTGATCAATACGCTAAATCTGGATTTCATTTATCAATTCTTCTCTATCAAAAGCATAGTCCAAGGCAGGGGCTTTCTCATGGCAATTATCCTGCAATCAGCAGAATCAAACATCTTGCGGAATCCGTTTGATGTCCAGTGCTGAATATGACCCGGAGTGTTTCCAAGGTCCTTAATGTACTTTCCACGAGCCATATTGAGTATTCTCCATATGGGCTCGTGAGGAACACTTACAATCAGATACTTATTGGTATGCATCAGGAGCCTTTCGATAACCTTATCAGGCTCTTCCATGTGCTCTAAAACCTCGCAACACAGTACCAGCTCATGATCACTGCCACGATCAACCTCGTATATATTACCGGAGAAAAAATCTATATTGGGATTGCGTTTTAATGCGCCTTCTATCACCTTCTCGGAGATATCGAATGCTTCCTGCTTTACACTTCCATTAAAGAAGTCATATACGTGAAACGAAACCTCTCCTTCACCGCATCCTGCTTCCAGAACCGAATGAACCTCATCCTTAATCTCACTTAACAGTGAATCCAGGGCGTCAAAATACCCCTTCATCATCTTTCTGGCTATAGAATTCTTAGTATTGTACTTATCGTAATAGTTTCCCTCGGGCTGATATACCTCTTCCTTATTGTCTGCCATAATTACTCCTAATTCTAAAAACGACTCAAACTTGTAATATTATACCAAATCTAAGAAAAAACCCAAATTCTGATGATTCATCCAATCAAAAACGAATAAATAACAGATAACATCTCGCATAGCAAAAGAATCCTTTTTGCAGGATATTTTCCCATTATCTTATCAAAATCAACGGATGCACACCTTTTACCAAGTAAAATAAGGCCTAACAGCGCCATGGGCAGGAAATATCTGCCCTGAACCCCTTTGAGGATAAATACTTCAGGAACGTTTCCAACCAATATTGTAGCAGGTGTGACGATAATCCCTACGATTACCAGAAGTCTCATCACTCTTTGATCAGCTCTGCCAACAGAACCACAGTCATTATTCAGTAATATCAAAGCCACAACACTAATAACTGTTCCCCAAACGAGGATGTTTGGAGTATTTTTCACTCCAATCAACGTATCCAACAAATTCTGCAATTGGCAAAAATACATATTGATTATCCTGGATAAATATCGAATCGGATAATGGATGGAGTAATCCGCAGACATTGTCACATCTGATAAAGGCTCCAATTGAAAATACTGCATTCCGGCTGGCAGAATCTTATTAAACAAAACATATGAAAAGATGCCGGTGGCCAAAACCAATACAGATCTAATAATACTATAGGTTTTCCTCGACCAAATCACTCCCAAGAGTATAAGCAGAAGATAGCCTCCACCTTTTACTCCTCCCAATAAAAAAGCGTATATTATCGACTTAACCGTTACGAACAACGATATCTGTGAATCATTTGCAGCATACTTCACTCTAAACGAATTAGCCAAAAATCCAATTACAGATATGATTACCATTGAATCATAATTAAACGAAACGGCTGTATTCAAGCAGAGCGGAAACAATGCCAAACCGCAAAAGGCATACTTTCCTATTGGTGTAACTCGGATTGCCTCTAGGCAAACGATAAAATACAGCAAACCGCACATCAATCTCGCAAAAAAGAACAACATCATAGGATTAAATCCTATAATCCTGCCAAGAGTGATTCCAATTATCTGAGGCAGCCAGCACAACGGAGAATAATACGCCATGTGATCATATCCGATCACATCAACCATGACATCCTTAAGTCCATCAGCTCGTTTGGTGAGTAAACCATCTAGCTCCGTCTCGTACAAGGCAAAATTAGGCTGTGTTGTAACCCCAAATTCATAACCGTCACTGATAGAAGAAAGAAAGGCATAATCCTCTGCTTGCATTACATATCCGTCATTTTCTTTATAACCCAGCAGAAAATTAGAATAACGATATGCACTTACTATATGCGAATAAGAATCAGGAATCGACGTGGGAAGTGATAAAGATAAATAGAGAAGTAATGATGGTACCGCAAGAATGGAAAATAAAACTCTGGGGCCCCTGGAAATCCATCCTCTTTCCATAAAGAAAAATTGAATGTAACAAATGATCAAAGAAAAGATTGTAGCTGTAACCACAACAACTTTTGCGTCCGGCATGCCAATAGAAGCATATATGCCAAGGAGAATACACCTGGCAACGAACAACAAGGCCGCTTGCCAGGCAGCCATCTTTATCATAGAACTAAAAGAATCTATTTTTCTAACAGCGATATATACAGCAAGGAAAAAATATGGCATAGCCATTGAAATAACTACTTGCTTAAATCTCCAATCGCCTACAACCCTATCATATCCGATTGAGTTTTCGGTTTTAAAGCCCAACCAAGCAATCACCAAATAAAAAATTATGGCAATCAAAAACAGATATGATAATTTGATAAAAATCGATTTTTTCATTGCAGAAGCTGTATCAATCCCTTTTGAAAATATCTCTTGTGTAAACTTTACTATTCACATCATTCAGTTCAGCATCGTAGCGGTTAGCAATTATACAATCTGACATGGATTTGAACTCAGTAAGATCATTTACCACTTTGCTGCCAAAGAACGTAGAACCATTTTCAAGGGTAGGCTCATAGATGATCACAGTCGCCCCTTTTGCCTTAATACGCTTCATAACGCCTTGAATGGAGCTTTGACGGAAATTATCGCTACCAGTTTTCATAGTAAGACGATACACTCCTATTACTACAGAGCGTTCCTTATCACCGGAATAATCCGTAACTGTACCGGAATAACTGTAGTAGCCCGCCTTTTCCAACACTCTGTCAGCAATAAAATCCTTTCTGGTACGATTGGATTCCACAATAGCTGTCATCATATTCTGGGGAACATCCATATAATTGGCAAGAAGCTGCTTACTATCCTTAGGCAGACAATATCCACCATATCCGAAAGATGGATTATTATACTGGTCTCCAATTCTTGGATCCAGGCAAACGCCCTTGATTATCTTTCCGGTATCCAAGCCCTTCATCTCGGCATATGTATCAAGTTCGTTAAAGTACGAAACTCGAAGTGCCAAGTACGTATTGGCAAACAGTTTTACAGCCTCCGCTTCGGTCGAGCCCATAAATAAAACGTCAACATCAGGCTTTAACGATCCGCCCTTTAACAGCGTAGCAAACTCCTGCGATTTGTCCTTAGTCTCATCCGTACAAGAAACTATAATCCTACTGGGGTAAAGATTATCATATAATGCCTTTGATTCGCGAAGAAACTCAGGACTGAACTCAATATTGCAGTATCCAAGACGATCTCTCAGAGACGCTGTGTAACCTACTGGCACTGTTGACTTAATGACAACAAGTGGTTTCTCACTCTTATCTGCGGTTTTCTTCAATATATCTTCAACAACAGACTCTACCGCAGTCGTATCAAAACTATTTCTCTTAGAATCATAATTGGTAGGCGTAGAAATAACTATGAAGTCAGCCTCTGAATAAGCTTGTGAGCCATCCGTTGTAGCAGAAAGGTCCAGATCAGCTTCTTCAAGGTATTTCTCAATATATTCGTCTCTGATAGGGCTTTTTCTGTCATTGATTAGTCTGACTTTATCTTCTACGATATCAACAGCTGTAACATGATTGTGCTGAGCAAGAAGCACAGCCAAAGACATTCCGACATATCCGGTTCCAATTACGACTATGTTATATTTTGTATTGGTTTCAGCCATTTCTTAATCACTTACCTAAAACAGACCATTCTAAATGAATGGTCTGTCAACTAATCTATTAGTGCTTATCAAGATCCGTCTTAAGCTTTTCTCTTAACATATCAACACTGAGCCACTCCGTATTTGTACCGGAACTGTACTCGAACTCAGGTGCTACAAGTTTTCCACCGGGAACAATGTCTCTATCCTGCCACCAGTTATAGTGAGGGTAGATGATAAAGTGCTTTTCGTATTCATATGTATGAAGAGAATCTTCCCTTGTCACCATTATTTCATGGAGTTTCTCACCTTCCCTGATACCCACTTCGGGCTTCTCGCAACCGGGAAGCATAGCCTCCGCAAGATCAGTGATCTTGAACGAAGGAATTTTGCTTATGAAGGTTTCTCCTCCGCGCGATTCTTCCAATGCCTTGATAACAAGCTCAACACCTTGTTCAAGACTAATCCAGAATCTAGTCATTCTATAGTCGGTAATTGGCAGTTCCTTGCCTCCTTTATCAATTATATTCTGGAAGAAAGGTATGACACTTCCTCGGCTTCCGGCTACATTGCCGTATCTGACTACTGAAAACTTGGTTCCATCCGCCCCGCTGTATGCATTAGCCGCACAGAAAAGCTTATCTGACACAAGTTTTGTACCACCATAGAGATTGATGGGATTAACAGCCTTATCGGTGGAGAGAGCTACCACCTTCTTAACACCTGAGCGAAGCGATGCATTAATTACGTTCATAGCGCCGTTAATATTGGTATTTATCGCTTCATTAGGATTATATTCGCATGCAGGAACCTGCTTAAGAGCCGCAGCATGGATTACATAATCCACACCTTTCATAGCCATTTCAAGTCGTCCTTCATCCCTTACGTCTCCGATGAAGAACCTGAGAACATCCCTATGAGCAGCATAGTCATTATCCATCAGGAACTGCTTATATTCGTCTCTTGAATAGATAATGATTTTCTTAGGCTTATAGTGATTAAGTACATAATCCACAAAGTGATGTCCGAATGATCCGGTTCCGCCTGTTACAAGTATTGTCTTTCCATTTAACATATTCTATATCCCGCCATTCACGTTCTAGTAACGAAAATATTATATCAAAAATATATACTAAGGTGTAAAGAGATTAGGTCACAAATAATTGAGCAGATACTGTATTAATACCTATTTACCGTCTCAATCACCAATTCAACATCATCCATACTCATACCGCTGTAAATCGGCAAGCTAACCTCATGTCTTGCTATATAACCGGCATTAGGATAATCCTCCCACTGATAACCTTGATATTGATAACAGTCAGCCACATAAGGAGGAATTGGGTAATGAATCTGACTTTTTATTCCATTTTCCAAGAGAAACGCCTGGAATTTAGCTTGGTCGTCAACAATAACAGGAAACAAATGAAAAACATTTGTCGATTCAGCCTTGGTAACCGGTATTTTCACCTTTGAATTAGATATTCCTTCGCAATATTTCCTGGCAATATCCATCCTCATAGAATTCAGTTCATCCAAATGCTTTAAACCCACATTCAAAATAGCCGCCTGTATCTCATCAAGCCTACTATTTCTTCCTATAGTTTCATTGTGATATTTGATTCGACTGCCATAATTTCGAAGCATTCGAACCTCATCTGCCAATTCATCATCGTCAGTCAAAATTGCACCGGCATCTCCAAAAGCGCCCAGTGGTTTCGTGGGATAAAAGCTAAATGCGGCCAGCCTACCTTGAGTACCTGATTTCTTTCCGTTCCACATGCTTCCGTGGCACTGGGCACAATCTTCCAATACCGGAATACCATATCTATTGGAAATAGATATGATTTTTTCCATATTACATGTTTGGCCATACAAATGAACCGGAAGAATCGCTTTAGTTTTAGATGTGATAGCTGATTCGATCTTATCCTCATCTATCAAAAGCGTATTAGGATCAGAATCAACATACACCGGGGTAGCTCCATTTTCGGTTATCCCCAATACAGAGGCAATATAAGTCCCTGCAGGAACTATGACTTCATCTCCGGGGCCAATTCCTAACGCTCTAATTCCCAAAATAAGAGCATCTGTACCGGAATTTAATCCTATACAATGTTTTACTCCCTGGTACTCAGCAAACGCCTTCTCAAACCTTTCTAATTCAGGGCCTAAAACATACCATCCGGATCGTAATACCCGTAACACAGCTTCTTCATATTCGGTTTGAAATAACTCGAAATTATTCTTTAAACTTGTATACTCCATTTAGTGTAAATCTCTGCAAGTAATTAATTTACAAATTGCATTTATACCATTCAATTGCTTCTTTTATTCCCTTTTCAAAACTCCAATCGGGGTCATAACCAAGCATTTTTTTAGCTTTGCTTATGTCAGCATTACTATGTTTAATATCTCCGGCTCTATCCGGGCCAAAAATGGGTTCAATATCCAAATCCAATGCCTTTGTCAATCCATAATAAATGTCGATCAAATATTCTCTTCCGCCGAACGCTATGTTATACGCCTCTCCGGCCGCTTCATGAGGCGCTAAGCAAGCTTTCAGATTTGCCTCTATTACGTTCTCAATGTATGTAAAATCCCTGCTCTGCTTTCCATCGCCGTTAATAGTAGGAGTTTCGCCATGAAGAAGTTGACGGATGAATTTCGGAATAACGGCGGCATAAGCGCCATTAGGATCCTGTCTACGTCCAAAAACATTAAAATATCTCAGTCCATATGTATCCAATCCGTAATGTCGGGTATATTGCTTTGCCCATTCCTCATCCGCTCTCTTAGATACGGCATATGGGCTAAGCAAATTACCCTCCCTTCCTTCTGTCTTTGGAAGATTAGGTTCATCACCGTACACGCTACTACTGGAAGCGTATACAAATTTCTTCACCCCACACTGCCTGGCAGCTTCAAGCATGTTAAGAGTACCCTGAATATTATTGGCACAATAAAACAGCGGCAACTCTATGGATCGGGGAACCGATCCCCATGCAGCTTGATTCAGAACATAATCTATTCCTTCACATGCTTTCATGCATGTATCCAAATCTTTGATATCGCCCTTTATAAATTCGTAATTGGGATTATCTGTAAATAAATCAACATTTTCCTGCTTTCCCGTTGAAAGATCATCCAAGCATCGGACTTTATATCCAAGTTTTATTATTGCTTCACACAAATTGGAGCCGATAAAACCGGCTCCACCTGTAACAAGAAAACTACTTCCTTCAGGAAACTTAACACTTTCATATCCCATAGTAAATTAAAGCCTCCAGTAACTATATCCAGCTTTTTCATATTCCTTGCGATCAAGAAGCCCCTTAATATCAAGAAGGACCTTCTTACCCTCGCCAAAAAACGAATCCATTCTGTCCATTGTCATCGAAGCAAACTCAGTATGAGCAACTGCAAGGATAATTGCATCCATATCCTTGATAGTATCCATATCCACAAACTCAACACCATAAAGATGCTTAGCCTCATCCGAATCTGCACATGGATCAGCGATGACCGGTGTAATACCATACTCTTTAAGTTCATTGACTATGTCGATTATCTTGGTATTTCTGGTATCAGGACAATTCTCTTTAAAAGTAAATCCGAGGATTGCAACCCTAGCATTTCTTACGCTCTTATCAGCAGCAATGAGATTCTTAACGCAATTTTCCGCAACATATTTTCCCATATCGTCATTAATACGACGGCCTGAAAGGATTATTTGTGAATGATATCCCAACATCTCTGCTTTATAAGTTAAATAATACGGATCCACTCCTATGCAATGACCACCAACAAGTCCGGGATAGAACTTAAGAAAATTCCACTTAGTTCCGGCAGCTTCAAGGACTGATTTAGTATCAATACCCATTTTGTTGAAAATGATAGAAAGCTCGTTCATAAATGCGATATTAATATCACGCTGACTATTCTCGATAACCTTGGCTGCCTCGGCAACTTTAATAGATTCAGCACGATGGACACCGGCATCAACAACAAGTTCATATACCTTTGCGACACAATCAAGAGTCTCCTCATCCATTCCGGAAACTATCTTTTTAATAGTTTCAAGACGATGGACCTTATCACCGGGATTAATACGTTCAGGACTGTATCCAATCTTAAAATCCACACCACATTTAAGTCCCGATTCTCTCTCAAGGATAGGAACACAGACATCCTCTGTAACGCCCGGATACACGGTGGATTCAAATACTACAACAGAGCCCTTCGTAAGGTTCTTACCAAGAATTTCGGATGCTCCCTCAACAGGAGTAAGATCCGGAGTATGGTCTTCATTAACGGGAGTTGGGACCGCAACTATATGGAACTTGGCTTCTTTAAGCCTAGAAGCATCGGCTGTAAAATCAACAGTTGTCTTTGAGATAGCCTCATCTCCGACCTCTCTTGTAGGATCAATACCATTCTTGTACTGATCAATCTTATGAGCATTGAGATCAAAGCCGATAACATCAATTTTCTTTGCAAAAGCGACCGCAATAGGCATTCCGACGTAGCCAAGGCCTACGAGAGAAAGCTTTTCCTCTTTATTGATCAGTTTTTCATATAAATCCATTTAATTACGCCTCCATATGCATAATTCTTTCTTTAACCTAGGCATTATACTATACATTACCTCGAAATATCAAAAATCGTATACCGCACTTCACAAAACATCAAAAGCGTAATGATTTCTAATGTATTGGCGGCCATAACACTCGTTATGCGATGCGATTAGGATGATAGGTGGATACGACCTCACAAGTCTTTCTGATCACCCCATCATCATCCTCGCTATATGAAATCTCCATAAGCGAGTGTAGATGTCTTAAAAATTCATCATTATCAAACGCAATAGGCATGCCTATATGTATCAAGTTGTTCTCAGTCCGTCTAAGACCTTCTTCAGCCATGAGTTTTTCTTCATAAAGCTTTTCTCCTGATCTTAAGCCGGTATATTCAATTTTTATATCCACGTCAGGTTTAAATCCGGATAGTTTAATAAGATTTCTCGCTAGTGTATCAATCTTAACCGGCGATCCCATATCGAGAACAAAAATCTCTGATCCCTCCCCCATTACACCGGCCTGAAGCACTAAACTAACAGCTTCAGGAATAGTCATAAAATATCTGACAATATCCGGGTGAGTTACTGTCACGGGACCTCCTGCTGCAATTTGCTTTCTAAAAAGAGGAACAACCGAACCATTACTACCCAAAACATTTCCAAAACGAACCGCCATGTACTTGGTAGATGCTGTAAAAGCCTCCCTAGGCTCTTCATGAGCAATATCCATATGCGCAGATAACTGAATCAATTCATCCTCTCTGTGATTTTTGATCATATAATCAAACGTTTGGATAACCATCTCACAGAGTCTCTTGCTAGCTCCCATAATATTGGTAGGATTCACAGCCTTATCGGTTGAGATAAGAATGAATCTCTCGCATCCGCTTCTCATAGCCGCGTATGCTGTTTTATAGGTGCCTATAGCATTGTTTTTGATAGATTCACAAGGACTGTCCTCCATGAGAGGAACATGCTTGTGAGCCGCAGCATGATATACTACCTGAGGTCTGTACTTCTCGAATACTGCTTTTAGCCTCCCGCTATCCCTTACAGAACCAATAAGCACAACAAGGTCCAAATTCGGATACTTCTTACGTAATTCGTTCTGTATGTCATACGCGTTGTTTTCATAAATATCAAAAATAAGTAGTCTTTTTGGTGAATGAGCTGCAATCTGTCTGCAAAGTTCACTACCTATTGAGCCGCCTCCGCCGGTAACCAATATAGTTTTGCCATGGAGAAAATTGAACACAGGTTCCAAGTCCAGTTTTACCTGGTCTCTTCCCAAGAGATCCTCGATGGCTACATCTCTCATATCCTTGATAGATACTTCTCCTGAGGCCAACTGATAAATACCAGGAAGACTCTTAAGTTCGCATTCCGTTTCCTTGCAAATATTTAATATTTCTCTTCGACTCTCGGAATTAGCGGACGGAATGGCAATATAAATCTTATCTATCTTATATTCTCTAACATTTAAAAGAATATCATCTCTACCGCCAACAACCGGAATACCCTCTATAAATCTATGCCATTTATTAGGATTATCATCAATAATACAGCATATTTTTTCGCTGATTTCTTTTGCATTTCTAACTTCTCTTAATATGATTTGTCCGGCATTTCCGGCGCCAATAAGCATACAACGTTTGCCTTCGGTTCGTTGTGCAAAAGACTTTCCTTCTAAAAGAAGGAAAAAACGATATGAAAACCTTATGCCTGTAATAAATATATATTGAAATACAATACCCATCATGTAGTAAGAAATCGGCATTCTCCCGCAAAAAAAGGTTATCCCTACCACGTGAATAATTGAAGTGATGGTATTTGCAAAAATGCATCTAATTAGCTCACTATAACTGGCAAATCGCCATACAAACCTATAAAGCCTGAAAAACCAAAAGATAAGAATACATATAAACGCATAGAATGGAATAAACTTTATGAAATATCTGTAATATTCACCCTCAATACGAGAAAACGACATATCAAAGCGAAGCCAAAGTGCCATGAAAAAAGAGAAGTATACGGCAATTACATCATAAATCATCAAGAAAGCCGCTATTAACTTCCAATGCTCAATATTTTTTAATGCCTTCTTTAAACTATTCATTCGATCTCATTCACTTATTTTTACAAAAAACAGACCACCGTCAGATGGCCTGTTCAACTATACTCTGCATGGCCATTTCCTGCTCCTAATATACCAGAGCTCGGCAATACCATTGCTAATTATACCAAATATTGCGAAATATTTAAACCTTACCCACTAAACTGCCTTACCCCTTAAGCGGTAAATCATCAGCTATTCATGTACTCCCTAATCTGTTTTGAGGAATACTCCTTCATATTCTCTCCTGAATTCCACGCTTTATACCATAAAACAGTCTCTTTAACAGCCTTATTCACATGCCATACAGGATTCCAACCAAAAATTTCATGTGCTTTCGAACAATCAAGTTTAAGAAAACCAGCTTCATGTGGGGCATTTACTTCAGATATGTCTTTCCACGATGCACCATCTCCCCATGATTCAACAAACAAGTTCGCAAGCATTCCGGTATTTATACAATCTTCCTCTGAAGGTCCGATATTATAATATCCGGCTTTGTTATGGTCTTCTGCCTGCTCCATGGCTATCATCAGGTAGGCAAATAATGGTTCAAGCACATGTTGATATGGTCTGGTCGAATTAGGATTACGCACTATGATACTTTCACCTTTTATTGTAGCCCTAACACAATCCGGTATTATCCTGTCATTTGCAAAATCACCACCTCCTATAACATTTCCGGCACGCGCAGTTGATATTGGGACAGACAGTTCACCATCAAAAAATGACTTCTTATACGAATGGGTGACCAATTCTGAGCAACTCTTTGAGTTAGAGTAAGGATCATATCCATCAAGTTTCTCATCCTCAGTAAACCCATGATTCGGTAGATCATTGTTCTCATAAACTTTATCCGTAGTAACGTTAAGAAAACTACTAGCCCCAGAATGAATTCTAAGGCACTCCAAAATATTAACTGTGCCCAAAACATTAGTCTCATATGTATATCGGGGGTCTTTATAGGAATCTCTTACAATAGGTTGTGCTGCAAGATGAAATACACAGTCAGGATCAGCAGCAAAATAAGCCTTTTTTAAAGCCTCAAAGTCACGGATATCATCCAACGTGCTATTAACAGCACTATCAATTCCAAGGATAGAATACAAATTTGTATCAGAATTTGGTGGTAATGAATAACCATACACCTTTGCACCAAATTCCGACAAAATCAAAGAAAGCCAGCTTCCTTTAAATCCCGTATGGCCAGTCAAAAATACTTTTTTATTTTTATAGAAATGCTTAATTTTATCAAAATCCATTGTTCTATCTCTCAGGTCCTTCAATAAAATTCACACCAAACACAGGAACATTATACTCTTTTAATCTGGCCATCATCTCAACTATATAATCAGGTTTTGTTCTTCCTGATACTATTGTGATGAGTACAGGTGTTAAACTACTAATTTCATCCTCCTGAAATGACGCAAGGCCATACGGAGCATTTTTCAAATTTATGCTTATCCCATTATCAGCATTATTCTTTATGATGGTTTCAACTTTAGATTTTACAAATTCACCTGTTTTACCCAAAACAACACAGGTTAAAGTATCATATGCAGAAAACTGTGCTTTAGACAAAACCGCATTAGACACTTCATCTGCAGAAACACCATTTTTATGCCTCCATCCGTATATTCTGCGATCATGAAGGATAGCCATAACTCCTTTATATGGGTACTCATATATATCACCATAGGAACGAAGTGATAAAGACTCTGCAACTTCTTCTCCACTTCTAAAGCCTCTGTTCAAAAGCAATGAAACAAAAGCAATTCCAACATAGATGAATATTCCTATCATGAATCCCACTACAGCGTACTTAGGATTTAGTGAAACATCACCTTTCAACTCCTCTGCAGAAGGCATTGAATAATGTTCTATAATTCCCAAAGGATAAAGTGTTTTGACATCCGCATAAGTCATTGTGCCATCCAATAACTGATCCACAACATTATCCACCTCGGATTTCGAGGCAGAATCAAGGGAATTATAAGAGGTATTGTACGAATAACGCAAATAGTCGCATTGCTCTATGACCGTCAGCTGCTTATTAGCTACATTAGATTCAGGAATAACTGTCAATTCCGATGACATCAAAACCATCTCATGATTTCCAAATATTTTCGATGCTTCATTACATTTATTTGAAAAATAGGCATAGATTGCATTTTCAACCAAATGTTCATCAACGTCATTAGGCAAAAAAACAGTTACACTCAAATAATTACTCGGGTCAGAGAGTGTGGAAAACATCATTTCAGATTCAAGGGTTATCAACCCAGTTTTAAGCGTATTTTTATCGATGATGGTAGATTCCTCGCGAGAAGAAATCAAATCAATTAGATAACCATAATCTCCTTCATAGCCCATAGAATCCGCCAACGACTTCAAAAGAACCTCATCGGATAAAAGATTGGTATAATAGTCGTAAAGAGACGCCACATCTAGGTTTTCTTCAGAGATAAATAAATTAATTGTAAGTTTTCTAACATTATCTCCATCAAGGGTCATGATTGGAGAGTTGTTTTGGTAATCCACCCACTGTTTCCAAAGGCAGAAATATGAAAGTGTCATTGCAACGTCCGTAGACTTAAGTCCGTCACTTCCATAATATCCACGTGCCTCCGATGGCATATCAACTAATGAAGTTGTTTGTTTGTAAAACATTAACCCCATCACAATAGAGCCAAACATAATTCCTACTATCAGAATTCCTCTCCATTGTTCCAACATGCTCTTAAAAAAATCCAGCAGGTCTATTTCTCTATTTTCTATTATCATCCGTTCTTTATTCATCATTCAGCCTTTCTTATTCCTAGATCATATATAATATATGTCAGTCAGCAACAATGCCTACTTTTTTTATAATCAGGTCCAAACACAAGAAGAAAATAGTAAATAGGGCTTCCCCAGTCAAAACAAGACAGTCAAAGGTACCAAACAATAAATAACCTAGGAGAAACACCAGCGGGAAAAAATATAAATCACGATCCGCTTTTTTAAGCATAGCATTAAATGACTTAATTATGCCACCAACTACAATAACCAAAAACAATATCCCTACCGGAGTCCCAAATAGATAGGCCATCTGCAAAAAAGAATTATGCGCATGCCCATAATAATCCGAAATATATACGCCAACGTATAGTTCCTCATGACCCCATATATTTAATCTTTCAATAAAATATTTCCAAATATACAATCGCATATCCTTAACTTGGGTCAAATCAACATCAATAAATGCTCGGTGAGATACATCAGCACCGGGTTCTATTCCGTCATCATATTCATACACCCATACTCCACCGGGATAAGCCTGATATTTTACAGGAGTCAGGACCGGAAAGGTAATGATACCTGAACGTATTCCCCAGAACCCAATTCGTGATATACATGAAACTGTATTTCCACAAATGTCACCATAATCACCAGTATAAAACATATGATACACCCTAGAGACACCGCTGGCATCAAGTGCTTGTTCAAATGTTGTATACTTATCGGAATCAATAGGATCATATGAATGCACTTTTTCTTCAGAATAGTCGCTATACCATATAGGATGATGCCTTAATGCAGGTATATATCTCATACATGCATAAACAGGATATAGCAATATTAAAAAAACAATTACGATAGCACAACCTTTAATAAATAAATCGCGAAACTTCTTTTTTGAAAACAGTGCAACATCGATAATCAGATATATTCCCAGCATTCCAAGTACTGTCAAAAGCGCCGCTCTAGAACCTGTGAACAAAGTAAAATCCAAAACAGAAATCGATAGAATATAGAACACTAAAGTAGATGCCTTTTTACATTTACCATTCATACATTCTTTTCTCGAGACCATCCATAGTCTTGTCAAAAGCGCTGATAAAGATAGGGCATAAAACATCCCATTTACAATATTATTAGTGAAATGGCCATAATACGCCCCGGTATCATATGGCCTGTAAAGGAATGCCCTAATTTGCACCCAGAAAAAGGATACAATTATCCCATCAACCACCCCGTTTAGCATTTTCCTTAAATCCATTTTCGATGTCGGAGCAACATAAAATGCACCAAACATCACAAGATACCAGAGGGGCCAAATTGCTTCATTCCTCGACAAGAAGCACAAAAGCATCATAATAAGCCAAAGAAAGAATAAGATGCTAAAGTTATTTCTATAAAAACATTTCTCTAAAAACACAAAATAAAACAGCCTTATGGCTATAATTCCATAAAGGCCAACATTAAGTATCGCTGAAATTATCTGTGCATCATAGTCAGTCCCCGGGAGTAATCCCTCGCACATCGGAACGGCTGCAGCTGAAAATACAAGAATCCATACCGCATATGGAAGTTTAATAAAATCCCTTGCTTTAAATCTGCAAAGAATCATAGGGAACAAGCAAAAACCAACGCAATTAGATGCAAATGCCCACTGTGCGCCTGTTCCAATATCGCGCCATACTCCAATCCAACATATGCCAACTGTACAAATCAAATACACTATATATTTATACTGACAACGCAGCCCAATAATTTTTGATTTCAATTCTCTATCCATTATTTATTTAAAAGATTAATTACATCATACAAACCATTCAAATCCTCAATAAGATACTCCGGTTCATATTCTGAAAGATACTTCTCATTCATAAAACCTCTTGTAATTGCAACAGTCCTGTAGCATAAATCGTTTCCCAAAGTAATATCCTTGCCCATATCTGAGACAAACAAATCATTTGGTCCCTTCGAAATATCGCCTTTAGATATTGCTTCATATAATAATTCATCTTTTTTTCTGTCTTCCGTTGCAATAATACACTTAAAAAAACTGTGAATCCCTAAACTATCCAATTCACAAATCATTTTTTTAGCGGATTGACGAGCGGTAAGGAGGACTAGATTGTAACTTCTCGACAAATCTTTTAGGGTCTCTACTGTATCCGGATACACTTTATCAAGCATTAAATATTTATCTGTTTCAATCAAGTCTAGCCATCGTTTATTAAAGAATTCAAAATCTATTTCAGAGAAAAATCTTTCAAGAATCATCTGATGGCTTATTTTATTCCTCTTAAGTTCCCAATATTCTTTTTTTGAAAAATTACTTTCTGGAACCAAATCCTGAAACAGCTGATATAGTCTGTCAGATGCATCTACCAAAGTCCCATCAAGGTCAAATAGAATATTCATTTATAATTCTCACTGTCGAATCGTATATCCTATACCTTTATTATTCCATTCTCAAATTCTTCGTTCGACAACAATAATGGTTTGGCATCCATTGCCCTAAACCACATTAGTCCGTTTTGTAAAGGATTTATTTTTTTCTTCAGATCAGGTTTCCTTCCATACAATGCAAGGTCCTTGAATATCACCGGCATATTGAGACCGGCTTCTGTAAAGAATCTAATAGTTGTAAAAAACCTAGATATGTTAATTTCTGTAGGATTAGGATATCCATCTTTGTCATACGTCATATCCACGCCAAATATTCCATGAGGTTTATCTGTAACGGAATAAATTGCGGATTGAGCAACCTTATCTACAAGCTCATCTGAGTAAGTTATACCCACTTTGGTCACTCCTGTTACGCCTGATTCAGTGCGATTACCGTGAATCCACCCACTACGTTTTCTTGTCTGTGCGACTATCAGTTCCCCCTTATACCAAATAGACATCCATGTAATAGTTTGGGCCGTAAGCATTTCTGCTGCTATATAATCACCCCATCCATTATGCCTGTCTATCCACGCTTTGGCCATATTTAAATCGTTTGTAGGAAGAGCGCCTTTTCCTCCTCCCCCCATTGATGAGGCCCTTAACCAAACATATCCATTCGAATCTTTCAATTCATCAAAAGCTGGTTTAAGATCCGTCTCATCATTTAACAAAATATTCCTCGGAACCTTCATTCCGGCATCTTTAAAAGCCAGATACGAATTGTATTTATTTACACACGTTTCTATCACTTTATGATCCGGCATGAATAATTTTGTACCGGTCTTTACTATTTCATCACGCATTTGTGAAGCATAAAAAATTTCTATATCATTTTGAAAATGGACAAGATCTGGTTTTTCTGAGTTTAGCACCCGAAGCAACGCATCATGGTATGTTTTTTCAAACGACCAGGGTACCTGAATCTTCTTATGTGCCTGTGACATTATCAAATCAGAAGGATCCGCTCCCATGCCTATTATTTCTTCATGTTCAGGGCTTTTAAGCAAAGAATAGATTACCCCCTCTGATGGTGCCCCACCTGCTCCTGCAATAAGAATTTTACACATGAAAACTCATCTCCTGTTTCATTAATTAATAAATGAATCCCGAACAAACTCCATAGAATCATACATTGTGAGCTACTCCGCAGGAAGAATTTCATCAATGAATATTTCTATAAATGCCGGACAATTACTATCTTTCACTTCTGTAAAATCATCACTTTCAATAGCTCTCTCAGCAATAATTTAGAAATACACGTGGAATAACAATTATATCAAAACCAGGTGAAGAATGCCCAATTTCGAACATATAGAAATATCCCTTCGTTACCAATTGCTATAATAAGTGATACATTTTTCCAAACTATCTCGTACCATCCATATCAAATACATCTGTCAAAGTTTTTCATATATGCCATTTCTTTTTTTATTCCTTCTTCCAAAGGTGTCAATTCAGATAATAATGAACACATTAGCTTCGAATTGTCAAAGGTAATATTCCTATTCTTAAAATCCGAATAAGCATGGTTAACAGCTATCTCATTTCCTGACAATTCCACTATCATGTTTGCAAGCTTATTTATACTTATTGATTCGCCACCAACTACATTTATTATTCCATTAAAATCAAAATCTATGGAATTTACAATAGCTTTAGCCACATCATCCACATAAATAAAAGTCCTTAATGCTTCCCCATCGCCAAATATCGTTATACTTCTTTTATTAATTGCAGAATCAATCATTGTCGGCAATACTTTCTTATATTTTTCCTCCCCTTCTCCAAACACATGACCTAGTCGTAGTATAATATATTTAATACCCCTTTGTTCTGAATAGCACGTCACCATTTTCTCGCAATATAATTTTGACCATCCATACATAGTATTCGGAATTGTCGATGCTGTTTCATTCAATTCATCATCAGTTTCCTTATACACATCAAGAGTTGATATATATATTATTTTTTTAAGATTAGTAAGTCTTGTTGCTGCACACAACAGTCTATCTGTATTTATTATATTGCTTGTGGAATTTAATACATCATTTGCCTCTTGTCCAGATTTTGGTGTAAAAGCCCCAATATGTATTATTGTATCAATTTCAGGATAATTATTTACCAAATAATCGTTATCAAATTTATAGTCTTTTGAATCTAACCATTTTGCATCATTTAAAGGGCGCGCTGAGAATAAAACTGTATTATCGAATATTTTTTTATTCTTCAGACTTTCGACCACTTTTTTACCTACAAACCCAGTTGATCCTGTAAGCAAAATATTCATACGTCAATTAGCCCCTTTTCTATTTCTTGCTCTTTAATCAAAATTAGCTCTGTATGGCTAAAACTTTTCAGCAATCACATATATCTCCGCTGCTATATTCGGATATTCCTCACCTAATTTCATAAATGCCTCAATCATATTTATATCCCAGTTCTTGTCTATTTGAGCATTAGATTCAGGCTTAAGCCAGTAACCTCCGGATTCCTTTATTCTCAATCCCGCATCTATAAAATCTGCTTTCAGCATTTCAATATCATATACTCTTCTGTGACCATTAAGTATATCTCTTTCATTCAACTGCTTTTCACTTTCTAGCATCCCCATAAGTACCGCAGCCTGCCTATGTATACTATGTGAATTGGGGACCGCAGCGACAATCACGCCTTCGTCATTAAGCCAATTAGATGTTAATTTTAGTATTTCGACAGGATTGTCTACATGCTCCAAAACATGCCCCAAAATAACATTATCATACTTCACAGACGGTTTAAACTCTTCAAACAAACAAGAATAGCCCTTAATTTTCGGATGTCTATTCAATATATCTTTAACAAAAAAATCCGCACCATCTACAACAGTATAATCTTCATAATATGGAAAGAGCAAATCTGTCATAACGCCTTCAGCCGGTCCCAATTCAAGTACTGAACCAGTTTTCATATATCGCCTAAAAAGGTCTCCGCAATACGAAGTTGCGCTTTTAGCAACAAGAAGGCCATTATAATTTGCGATGGCAGCATGCTCTTCAACTCTTCGTTTTTCATCTTTATTACTATTCATATTTAGCTTGTATGATAAATTCAAAACAGCAAATCATACATTCCTTTCATTATAATATTGTGAAACATTACATTAAAATGCTATGGATTGATTTTATTTCGCATCTCCTTGACTACTGTATGGAATGTATTGCCAATTGCGTATATCTCCACTTTGTAGTCCTATATCCACTACCCATTTATTTCAAAGATTTCATATGGTTCCTTTGTTAATCTCATACAAGAAATCATCATAATTCCTAATATACTCATCGGGATCATAATGCTCACTTGCCAAGCACAGCAATACCGAATCCGGTGAAAAATCATACATTTCTTTCCAAATCATATGTGGTATATATATTCCAACATTGGGTTTGTTAAGCGAATAGACAATTTCATTGCCTTTCCCATCCAATACTTTTACTTTCGACTCTCCAGCAACATTAACCAACACAAAATCCGTTATTCTATTCGCATGCCTGCCTCTTACAACACCTTCACATGTGTTATAAATGTAAAAAACCCTTTTAGGGCAAAATGGAATATCCTGTTCACCCTCGCAAATTGTAATTTTACCCTTGTCGTCACCAAATGCTTTAAAATCCAACATTGAAACATCTAATTTTCTATTAAGCATATTTTTTCCTCATAACCTATTTCCACAAAAGAATTCTTAAAAATATAACATTATTATATCAATGCTATACAGCTCGAGATTTAGCAAATTTGATATTTTTATCAATCAACTCCCAAACATATGCGCAAATAATTGAAATAAAAAAACATACGAAAAAATTTAAATACTTCATTTCCACTCCCCAAATAATCATTTCAATTTCTCTTATATACTTATATACCAACAAATGAATCAAAAACGCATTTGCGCTCATATTACCTATAGAAACCAAGATCTTATTCGATAGAAATGATGATATAACTCCCCTATTTAACGCAAAAATATACACTAATGCACAGGATGAAATAGTCCAGAACACAGTCCCTCCCCACCATAAATGAATGGACTCATAATTCACATTTTCAATCTTTTTATTTTGGAACCAATAAAATGCCCACTGAAATATAATAACAATAAATATACCTGTTTCCCAAGGTGTATGCCTACATCTGTTTAGGGAGTTAACATCTCTATGTGAAAAAATATACCCCAAATTACATCCAATAAAAAAATCTTCCAATCGTGATATCGGGAATACGTAGGTGAACCAATGAAAAAAATCTTCATTTCTAATATATGCTTGAATATGAAACGAAATATATGACAACAATATTTGCACGGAAAAAACACACGCCGTTGATATAATAGCCGATTTCAATCCATCATATCTTTTCATGAATTTTAGAATTACAGGAAACATCATATATAAAAACAAAGATAATGACAGATACCATGAAACAGCATTCAGAGAAAAATAATATTCTTTTTTGGGCTCCCATGATTGGATTAATAAAACATTAGAAAAAATTTTTGCAAAAGGACTAATCACCTTCCATATACCCGAATGATCATACTGACCTAGAAATAATGTCGGAATTGCTAAAAACATTGTAACAATATGAAGTGGATACAATCTTCTTACTTTCTCAACGCCAAACTTGAAGGAATATGATATTCCTGAACCTTGAATTCGATCAGATTGACCATATGCTAAATACATTAAAAAACCGGATAATATTATAAAAACTGATACCCCCCACGCCCCACATGCAGAGAAAGCCTCTATTCCAGAATGTGATGCAAAAATACCAAAAAACGCAAAAGCACGTATCGCCTGTAAGGAGTTGATCTTATTTTTCATATTATCTATTATTCTTTATTCCTTTAATCAACTGACTAAACACATCAATATTCAATATAAAATAAAAAATTAAAACTGTCACAAATAACCGCAAGGCATATTTATCTACTGACACTGAAATCATTTCGATCATTAGCAAGCAAGAACCAATTATCCATTTAACATTCTGTCTGTCGAATTTAACTAATCTCCTTGTATCAACCATCAAATATACTACATAGCACAAGTAAGACATCAAATAAGCTATGCAAGCCCCCCATAATCCACAAAGTGGAATCAATATTATGCACATCAAAATATCAAAAGCAGAGCAAATCATTACAGGAATTACAGATGCCATTGATTTTTTATACGCTTGGTATAATGTACTAAAAAAAGCAGAGATTCCGTAAAAAACGGAACCTGTCAAGAGGATTGGAGTATACTGAGCTGCATCCAAGAATTCTGTACCAACATAAATCTTCATAAAAGGGCGTGTGATTCCGACTAAAACTATCCCAACTCCAAGCATCAATGCTATATACCAATTGCATATGTTTGAATAGTATTTTTGATCATTATCCCCTTCCGCTTCGCGTATGCTTGACAGCCCCCATGCTTGATAAAATATACTAATAAAAATATTCACCAAGGCAATCATTTTTGCAGCCACAGAATATATTCCCAAAACATCCTCACCTAAATATTTTTGAACAATATATCTATCAGCAAACTGTAAAGACCACCAACACGTTGTCGAAATAATAAATGGAGAAGAATATTTCACCATCTGAACGCATAAGCTCTTTATAAACCTACCCTTCCGGAAAGCCCCAACCAATGGAGAAAGAAAAAGTGGGGCTACAACAGCAATAATTGACGATATTATGTTGGCCAGTAAATATCCTCGAAGCCCAAAATGTACCACTCTTAGGAATAATATATTTACCAAAGCTAATGCCACTGTTCGCAGAACACCAACTAAAGAATATATCTTATTGTATCCATTTGCTTTCAAATAAGCCATTTCAGAATCAGAAATAACCGTTAAAGCCATCTGTCCAAGCATATATACTCTCAGCTCTCTAACAGGAGCATATAACCCTATTACCGGATATAACATAATCGGGAACAACATTGCTACGCCTTGGACAAGGAATGCAGTAACTAAAACATCTTCTTTACTCCTATCTCGTTCCATCGAAAACCTGAGTATACTGTGATGTAAGCATATAGAAAATGTAATAGAAAACAGCGATGCCAAATTAAGCACCAAATCAGCAGTTCCAAATTCCCCAGTCGAAAGATAATTCGTATACAATGGGACAAGGAGAAATAATATGAATTTTGACGATAAGTTTCCGATTGCAAAAACGACAGAATCTTTTAATAAAATTTTATACTTTGCTTTCACACGCTTGCTCTTGCTTCTCTATTGTTTTAACATCACGAGAGTACAAAATTTAGTCTCTTGTATATAGTTTATGTATTGACATCCCTCAAAATCTTTTTAATATATACTTTATTCCTGGGAGAAACGTCATGTAATAAATCCATTTTTCTTTAACCAGATCCTTGCTATTCTTCCGAACATTATCCAATTCTCCACGTCTCAAATACATCATTGCCAAATTTCTTATCCAGCATTGATAAGCTAATTTTCCAAGTGCCTCGTCATTTTTAGCGTAGTATTTTGCAATTTCATAGGTTGATTTACGCAGATTATAATCTATTTCTGGTACATTTGAATGAGATATGCTCCCAGGGACTATACGATACACGGACAAAAACTTATTAATCAAATGTACTTTCCCATGAGTAGCCATATACATATGTAATGGATAATCTTCTTGTAACCAGTTTTTTTCAACAGGAACAACATCTGCATCGTATTGATGCAACAAATCTCCTCTTACGCAAACACTTCCAGCTGATATTTTATTATGAAAAATAATATCCTCTAGTTTTACTTTAGGCGTTCTTCCCATACTCCATCGGAACACTTTTCTTTTTTCGCTGTAATTCAAAACCTTATGGCAACACATAGAAACATCCGAATGCTTCTCCATATGAGATACCTGTCGGGTAAGTTTCCCCGGCAGCCAAAAATCGTCCGCAGCGCAAAACAATACATACTTTCCATGCACTCGTTTAATTGCGTCATAATAGTTTTTTATAAAACCAATATTCTTTTCACGCAAAACTGCCACTATTTCAGAGTTATTCTTTTGATATTCCCTTATAACATCTGCTGTTCCATCCGTAGAAGCGTCATCACAAATCACAAATTCCAAGGACCACTTTTTCTCCTGCTGAAGGACACTTTCTATTGCTTGTCTAATATACGGCAAATGATTGTAACTTAGCATAATAACAGATACTGTTATCTCTGGCATAGCGTTCTAACCTCATACAAATAAATCTCATAATTCATTCTAAATCCATTATCCGCTTTGTTCTTCAGTAAGAATTTATCTTGAAGTTTCCAAATGAATTTTTCCATTCTCAACACGATATACAACGTCACAATTTTCAATTGTAGAAAGTCGATGTGCTATGATAACAAGAGTCTTTTTACCATGAAGGCGATTGACTGATTCCATGATTTCTGATTCAGTATCTTTATCAAGTGCTGATGTAGCTTCGTCAAAGAACAATATATCCGGGTCTTTATATAAGGCTCTTGCAATGCCTATTCTCTGTCTTTGTCCGCCAGAAAGACGCATCCCACGCTCTCCAATTTCTGTGTCAAGTCCATCAGGCAATTCCTTTACAAACTCATCCAATGCAGCTTCTGAAAGTGCCTTCCACACCTTCTCGTCAGAAATATCCTTCTCACCGAATGCCACATTTGATCTTATAGTATCATCTAACATGAATATTTGTTGAGGAATATAACCAATTTGAGAGAGCCAGCCTTGCATATCGCTTGCAATATTAATCCCGTCAACAAGTACCTGCCCAGTTTGTGGAACTAAAAGTCCAAGTAAAATATCAACTGCAGTGGTTTTGCCGGCTCCAGAAGGCCCAACAATCCCTACAGATTGCCCACACTGAATTTCCATGAATGCATTCGATAATACTTCTGTATCGCCTGTAGGATATTTATACGAAATATCACAAAAATCCAACTTTTCTTTTAATGAAGGGACGATATTATCGTCTTGTTGAACTAATTCTGGTTTTGATGTGCAGCCATCACATTCTTCAGTAATATTACGCATACTTTCAATTAGTTTATCAAGCATAGGATCACAATACGATATCGATGCTGCTGCACTAGATATACGATTCACAGAGGGGAGAAGTCTCATTGCAGCTACTGCAACTGCAGATAGAACCGGTATCATAGTCTCAATATCCGCGCCAGAGTATATGTATATAGCTATAAATATAAACACTGTGCACATACATATTGCTTCTAAGAAAAATCTCGGAATTATGGATAAAACATTATTTACCCTAATTGAGTTAACATATCTCCATCCATATCTATTATATTCATTTTTAAAAATGTTCTCTTTACAGCTTACCTTTAGTTCCTTAATTCCTTGTATTGATTGAAGCAACCACTTATTCATTCCCGAGCCTGATAACTGTCTCTCTTTTCCGGCCTTGTTCATAAGTGGGCGGAGAATACTATCGATTATTATGACCATTACTCCTAGAACCAATGCCATAAAAACGGTCACTTTAGGAGCAATTAAAAAAATGGCCAAAATCAGCATAGCTGATACAACTAATTCGGTGAACATCGAAAGTAAATTCACTAACGTAACAAACACTTGAGGTGTATCATCATTTATAATCCGTATTACATCACCAGAACTAATATTCAAAAAATGTTCATATGGCTTGTTAATAAAGTTTTCAAGCATCCTTTGTTGCATCATAAACATGTTGCCATATACAAAACGATACTGGACATTATATTCCATCACCAAATACACATTTTTAAAAAGATAAATAACAGCAAGTGCAATAGCAATAAATACAAGAAAAGATCTATGAGAATCAATCCCAAAAACTTCGCAGATTACGCTCACGTATGATTTGGACATGGTCTCTTCTGGATTCATTACAACATCCATAAAAGGCAGTATTAATGAAACTGAAAGCGTCTCAAGCAATCCACCTATAATCATCAAAAACGCAAGTTCAATTATACGTAGTTTTTGATGTGATGATAAAATTAACCGAAATCTCTTTATAGCTCGAAAAATTGACATTTACAGTCCCTCATAAAACTTTATTACAGTATTCTTCTGCAGTTTTCTTTGAAAACATTAATTTTTCAACATCAGAAAAAGAACTCATAATATCATTAACGTCTCTACTACTAATTTCATGTTTCTCACCAAAAAAATTTCCATACTGCGGGTTAGCATGATGCAAAGCTGATAAAAAAAATGGTGCAGTATAACCCCACGCATGTTCTGTTCTTATATGATTAATTAAATCATCATATATATCTAACAAAGGTTGAATACGATATCCCTTACCTTTTTTTTCATTAAGATACTTAGCTATAAGCTCTGTATTTAAGTTTCCCGCACCTCTACCTATTCCATACACACTAGAATCAAGAATTAATTCTCGGTCAGAATTATAGTTAATAAATTCAACCGCATTTGAAAAAGCCTGCATCAAATTATTATGCCCATGAAATCCAAGCCTAACACTCAGGTCAAGATTTTTATCAGCTAATCCCAAATAGTGTAATACATCATCTGAATACATAGTTCCCCAACTATCTACAATGTACACAGCCTTAGGCTTCAGATCACTAAATAGTTTAAGCATTTCAACAAATTCTTCATCTGAATACTGCTCCACTCTAGCAGGTTGAACATATAAATCGTATCCTTTATCAATAAACTCTTTGCAATACTTATAACCATCCTGTAAAGCATCAACAACATTACCGTTATCATCGTGTTTATCTTTCCAAACAATCACTCTGATAGAATCGACCGTATGTTCAGTTTTAGGCGTGATGTATTCCATTGATATAGGGTTTGTAGCCTCAGCCATAGCCACATATTCAATGTTTTTTTTCTTTTCAGTAATAAGATCCGAGATTTGCTCAATAGAACTAAATACCGTTCTATTTTCGTCATACTGATCATTTCTAATAAATCCCAGTTCAATAATATCAATTCCAGCTTCCTCAAGAGATGAGATTGTATTCAAAATACCATATTTACCAAATCTCCAATCATTTACATATCCCCCATCTCTTAATGTGCAATCCAATAGTTTGATTATCTTCATAAACTCATAATCTCCTCATATAGGTTCCTGTCAATATACGGCCTCTGGTCTTGTATATAGCCATTACGTCCAAAGTTCGGTTGCAATTCTGTAGTATCAGGGAGTACAATCTCCACTATGTTAGGTTCAAAAGTGTTTAGCTTAAATGTCTTTAATTCCTCCACACTAAGAATCTTGGAATAGCTCAGCCCATATCCATACGCAATTTTCTCAAAATCAGGGCAACTATAGCCTGATTCAAATGTTGTCTGTTGATAGTTCCTTTCAAAATTCGCTTCTTGAAAACCTCTTATCATGCCCAAACTATGATTATTCAGAATAACTACTGTTACTGGTATTTTTTCCCTAGATATAAACTGCAATTCCTGCATATTCATCTGAATTCCGCCATCTCCGTTAAAGCAAATAACAGGTCTCTTATTTGCATAATAAGCACCTATTGCAGCTGGAAGAGAATACCCCATAGCCCCGTGTCCCGCTGAAATATGAAGGCTGTCACCAAACTTAAATGTATAGTATTGGGCCACCCATACTTCGCTTTGCCCAACGTCTGCTGTGATTGTTATCCCACCGGGTAATGAATCAGAAAACTGACGTATTAAATCAGTATATTCTTGAACGTCAACACCAATAACTTTAGAGCTCACTTTGTCGCATGTTGCTCGCCATATTGAAAAGTCAACCTCAGAATTTATAAGTTTATCTCTTAATGAGCCAAGTAACAGTTTTAAGTCCACTATATATTGAATTTCATCATCATGTACTTTGTACTCTAAGTTGCACTCATCTATATCAACCCTAATAATATGAGCCTGTTGAGCAAATTGCCGTCTATCATTCCCCACCTGTTTTAAATCCAAGCGGGATCCCATTGAAATAATCAAGTCACATTTTCCCAACACAAAATTAGCAGCCCGATGACCATTGGCGCCTATAAATCCATAATTATCCCTGTGAGAAGATGGCAAAATATCAATGGCTGGCATACTAAAAACAGTAGGAATATCGATCAAATCAATAATCTCTGTAATCAGATTGGTCAGTCCGCTTTGCTTTATCCCATTACCCAATAATAAGCACGGGCGTTTAGAAGACATCAAAGAATTAATCAAAGAATCCACGCAATCATTGATTTTATATTCACGCTGTTGTGGGACATACGCCTCTAAATCTTTTATATCAATATCTGCTCGCTGAACATCGGCAGGCAAATCCAACAGGACAGGTCCCGGGTTTCCTTCTAGCGCGTAATAATATGCTTTTTCAAGTTCATATCTAATTTTATGGGGGTCGTCAACACGAACAGCATATTTTGTTATCGGGCGCACTATCCCTACTGTATCAGTTTCTTGAAATCCTCTTTGTCGAATCCTAAGATCCCCTTTCAGACCATAAGTATCTACCTGTCCAGTAAAAAAAATGGTTGGAATGGAATCGTAATATGCATTTGCAATTCCCGTTATAAGATTTGTCGCCCCAGGTCCGGAAGTCGCATACGCTACCCCTGGCCTCCCAGATTCTTGTGCATATCCACAGGCTGCAAATGAGGATGCCTGCTCATGGTAATTAATGTGTCCTTCAATTCCATCAAATTTTGATAAGGAATCTATAAAATGACAAATCACACCTCCCGGATACCCGAATACATCCGTTATTTCTTTAGATAATAAAAACTCCACAATATAATCGGTTACCTTCATGGTTACTCCTTAAAATGTTTTTGGAATCCAAACACAGACTTATATTTGAAAATTATTTAATACACTCTTCTCAGATTAGCAAAGAGATACTCCGCCATCTACGGGAATGATTGCACCGGTGATATACCTTGCTTTCTGAGAGGCTAAAAAAACAACGACATCTGCCACAATATCAGGATCACCTATATATCCCATAGGAATGCGTTTAGCATATTCATTTCTATCTCTGCTACCTAAAATTTTCGTTTCAATTATCCCTGGAGCTATAGCGTTAACCCTAACTCCCTCTTCAGCATAATTCAACGCCATTTGCCGGGTAAATTGAATAACTGCACTTTTTGAAGCACTATAAGCATAAGATCTGCCAGCGACATACGAATGCAATCCTGCAATCGATGCATTATTAATGATGCAACCTTTGCAACTTATTATCATTGCCTTCAATGTTCTTGTAACGAGAAACAACCCATTAAAATTCACATCCATAGTTTCTTTCCATTCATCCAAAGAAAGTCTTTCGATTTCTTTAGATTCAGGCATCATCCCTGCATTATTAAATAGAACATCTACCCTGTTGAATTTTTTTTGTACGTAATCCTTCAATAATTGAATATCATTCTCATTTCGTAAATCACATTCTATAAATGAAATATCACCTATTAACTCTTCAGATTTTGCTGCAATTTGTTTACCTTTCTCGACATTTCTTCCGGTAATAATTACATTTGCACCAAGATTTGCAAAAGCTAATGCTGTTGCCTCGCCAATGCCTGAGGTACCTCCAGTAATAACCACGACTTTGTTATCATACATTTCTATGTACCGCCTCTTTGATTACTTCTGCCATGTAGTCAATCATTTCATCTGTCATACCTGGATATACCCCGACCCAAAATGTATTATTCATTATAAAATCGGTTTTATCCAGTTCTCCGACAACTCTGTATGCATCGGTATGCCTAATTTGGTCAAATGCAGGATGTTTTATAAGATTTCCTGAGAATAGTAACCTTGTCTGGATATTATGTTCTTCCACATATTTGGTAATATCATTTCGATTAAGCCCACTTTCAGTTTTTACAGATATTAGAAAGCCAAACCAAGACGGTCTTGAATTGTCAACTGGTTCGGGAAGAATCAACTTATCTGAAACACTTTCAAGAGCTGTCCTTAACCTTTCCCAATTATGTCTGCGTTTTTCAATAAAGCCCGGAAATTTCTTTAGCTGTTCACATCCAACAGCGGCCTGCATATCTGTCACTTTTAAGTTATATCCAAAGTGGCTATAAGTATACTTATGATCATATCCAAAAGGCAGTTCTCCAAATTGTTTATCAAAACGATGTCCGCATATTCCATCGCAACCGGAAGGGCACACGCAATCTCGTCCCCAGTCACGATAAGATAAAATCAATCGATGAAGCAAAGGATTGTTAGTATATACTGCACCTCCCTCGCCCATAGTCATATGGTGTGGCGGATAAAACGATGACGTTCCGATATCGCCCCATGTTCCCGTGTATCTGGTTTCACCATCAATAGTATATTGAGATCCCAAGGCATCGCAATTATCTTCTACAAGCCATAAATTGTACTTATCACAAAACTCTTTAACTGCCTTAATGTCAAAAGGATTGCCAAGAGTATGCGCTATCATAACAGCTTTAGTCTTATCGGATAACGCATCCTCCAATTTAGCTACGTCAATATTGTATTGAGGAATAGTTACATCTACAAATACCGGAATTGCACCGTATTGAATGATCGGTGCAACAGTTGTAGGAAAGCCGCAAGAAACTGTAATTACTTCATCTCCCCTTTTAATTTGTCGTTCTCCAAGTTCAGGCGCTGTCAGAACTGAAAAAGCGATAAGATTTGCCGAAGAGCCACTGTTAACAAGATGGGCATACTTTACATTGAGCCATTCTGCAAACTCTTTTTCGAATTGTTCAGCAAAGCGTCCGGTAGTTAACCAAAAATCCAACATTGCATCAGTAAGAGCCTGCATTTCTTTTTCATCAAACACACGCGATGCATATGACACACGATCTCCCGGTTCAAATACCTTCTTTTTATCAACAAAGGCTTTATAATAACAAGCGACCAAATCCTTTATCTGATTTCTTGCTTCCGTCTCATTATTCCAATTACTCAACGTTATCTCCTCCTATTGCTTCTTTACAGAAGATTTAATTCCTCAAATAAATCCCGTGGCAATTCAGGAAACAAATCCTGACACGATTTACCCACAGGCAAACTCGGTTCCAATCTTGTATTTTGATCTATTATAATTTCTATAATAGTTGGATTATTAAAAATATCACTCAATAACATTTCACAATTCGCATCCTTACTTATCCTTATGTAATCCAGACCATAACATACAGCAATCTTCTCAAAATTCGGGAAACTATATCCACTATCCTGTGTAGTATGGACGAGATAATCAGAATACTTATCTTTCTCCCGTTCCATTATCATTCCGGACGAATAATTATTTAATATCACTATAGATATTGGCAAATTATGAGATGCAATATACTGCAATTCCTGTATATTAAACTGAACTCCTTGATCCCCTGTAAAGCATATTACAGGTTTACGGCTGCTATAGTATGCTCCAATCGACTTGGGCAACGCACTTCCTAATGTTCCAAATGAACCAGAATACATTATTCTATTGGACGCCCTCTGATACGCATACGCCGTCGATACCCAAAAACTATGATTTCCAACATCACACACAACCGGGTATTCCTCTTCGGCTTTTTCTAAAATTGTCATGATGTTTGAAATGACATAGTTATTATCGTAATTGTTCAGTTTTTTTCTTAAAATATTACATATGTCTAACCATTCTTGTGTATCAAGAGAAAAATTAGCATTTAAGATTGACGTGAGGGCGCTTTCGCTACTAAGTTTGAAAAAGACACTATTCGGGAATTTTCTTATGAATTCTGTTTCATCTATGTCGATTCGAATGATTTTGGCTTTATTTACAACAGGAGAAAAACTTGCTGATTTTTCAGGAAAAGACATCCTATTGCCTATTGAAATTATCAAATCAGATTTACTCAATACGAAATTACTATATCTTGTTGCTCGGCTACCCACATATCCAAAATAATAATTTGATTTAGGGATTATATCCTGAGAGACTCTACTAGATAATATTGGAATCCTGTATTTTTCAGCTATCTCCAACAATAAACTCGCATTACTTCCGCCGCGCGCACCATTACCTATAAGGATTACCGGTCTCTTTGAGCTACTAAGCTCCTTTTCAATAGTTGCAATGAATTGTCTATCATCCATGGTTGATTCCGTGTCAGAATCATCATCCAATTCCTTCACTTCCTCTGAAAACAACTTATTATATATGTCTAAGAACACAGGACCTTTTCGCCCTTCTGTCGAACATCTGAAGGCAGCGATTACCTCATTTTGCAGTTCGTCAATAGTATCAATTCTTGTTGCTCGTTTAGTTATTTTCTTAGCGAGAGCGACTGTGTCAATCTCCTGATTATCCATCACCCTCATCCCATTCTTCAATTCTCTAGAAGAATGTGCGGTAATAAACATTACCGGAACAGAATCATAATATGCATCCGCCATAGCGGTTATCATATTTGTGAATCCCGGCCCACGTGTTGAATACGCAACACCCAGTTTTCCAGTAGTTTGAGCATACCCACACGCAGCAAAGGAGGCTCCTTGCTCATGAAAGCACAAATGTGGTGCTATATCAGGTTTTCTACGATCTATCGCATATAAAAAATCCATGACAACCACACCAGGAATTCCAAAAACATCTGTCACTCCTTTTTTCTGTAAATAATCTACAATCCAATCGTCTGCTCTCATTGCTTACCCTTTTTACAAATAACGTAACAATCCTTTGTAATAGTTTCTTTAATAACTTCCTAAATTGTAAATGTACACGTGTTCAAAGCCCTCGCTTAGCAAAAAAGCCATGCACATACCCGAAGAATTCGAGCCTAAAATCGAGTTGCATTTTGACAGACAATATATTTCATCCAGATAATCCGATTCTTTTTCAATCTGCATATCGAAAGTTATTCCACCTATTCTATTTACAGAATCATAATCAGGTCTTTTTCTCTCGACGTGACTTACTATACCCGGAAAAGCTTTCTCTAGTTCCTCATAGGTCTCTTCAATATCATGAACCAGGAAAATATTCGTTAATCTCCATTCTTCCATCCTGTTTTTTATGTCACTTATAAGCATCTGCATGCGTGGTTGTTTAGGATGGCCTGCCCATTTCCCCTGCTCATATCCCATTCTGACATATACACCTAAAGAATTTTGAGATACCAACTTGCTACTCAATTCAGTTAGCTTTTCACTCTTTTCTCGATTAAATCGAGCATATTTTCTTGCAACGTGTCTCCAATATCGGCAAATATCCGGTTCGTTGCATTTTGTTAAATCTATACTTGGCACAGTCCTTCTCGACACATATACTTTTCTAACATCATCTTCTTTAGTGATAGAATCAAGAGTCATGTCACCTATTGGCTGCTCGAAAAATATCTCCCATGTATTTGTTTTATTTTCGTCATATAACGAGGCATTTTGAAAACTTTTTCTATCAATTATTGGAATTCGTCCGTCTCGTAAGCTCTGTTCGATAAATTGCATAAACAAAACATAGTCCGATGCTGTGCCAACTTCAAAAAACTCATTCACCAAAACATCTATTTTTCTTCCTGTTTCACCGTTCTGAATGTTCTCAGCATATAAACCATTATTGGCCAAAAATCTGATTCGATCAAACTTTCCAAAATACTTGAAAAAAAATGCAATATTATCTTCTATTTTCTTTTTATATAAATGTAATTTTATCTTTGATTTCTGTTTTTCAGGTTTCATCGTGGCCTCCCCTATGTATGAACACATTACTGTTCCCACTTAATCCAAGGTGCCTTTTTATTTTTTATCAGTTCTTCTAACAAATCCCTTTCGCGCTTATTATCCATACATTGCCAAAAGCCTTTATGTGTATATGACATCAGCTGACCTTCTCGAGCCAATCTATCTAAAGGCTCTCGTTCAAAAGAGGTACTATCACCATCAATATAATCAAACACCTGCGGTTCAAGAACCATATACCCGGCATTAATCATTTTTTGGTCACTAATATTTTTTTCGCGGAAAGATTTTACAGCATTATTTCCACCTATATTCAATATCCCCTTATCCTGCAATTGGACTACAGCCGTCAAAGTAGCAATTTTTCCATGACTTTTATGAAATTCAACCAGATCAGAGATATTAACATCGCAAACTCCATCACCATATGTCATCATGAAAGAGTCATTACCCACATACTTTTGTATACGTTTTATTCTCCCGCCTGTCATAACGTCCATTCCTGTATCGACAACAGTAACCTTCCATTTCTCGCACTTTTGCTCATGGACAATAATTTCATTTGCTCCATTTTTATAATCGAACGAAACATCAGAATTATTAATAAAGTAATTATTAAACCATTGTTTAATCATGTATTGCTTATATCCTGCACAGATAATAAACTCATCAAAGCCATAATAAAAATACTCCTTCATGATATGCCACAAAATCGGTTTTCCTCCGATTTCTATTATTGGCTTAGGCTTATTCTCAGATTCTTCGGCAAATCTAGTTCCATATCCACCAGCTAAAATTACTACTTTCATTTGTTAACCTCTTCCCATTTTATTACGTTGTTATATCCGTATGGATATATATACGGAAAATACTCAAGATGCTCATATTCATCTGATTTAATGCAGCCAATCAGCCATTGCCCCCCGCAGGCTGCCCCAATCAACGATGAACATTTCGACAGCAATATCATTTCTTTCATATAATCAATTTCATTTTGTGTCATGTCTTCCTTTTCAAGAAACTCAAAGCCGTTTTCAATTTGCCGTTCAAAAATATATCTTTTTCTATTTATATGAAAGACATTTTCTCTCCCGAAAGCTTCTTCAAATAGTGGAATTGTATCATCAAACATAGTAGCAACGATAACTGCTTCACATCCCCATTCGTTATACTTTTCTTTAGCGATAGAGCAACATTCTTGTGGATTCGGAATGCAAGGATGACTTCCGTTAGTAAAGTATTCATTATTATATGATTTGTCTTTCTCTAAACGGTTAAACAAAGAAAGATCCTCTCGCATCATCACGCCGAGAACCTTCTTGCCTTCTAGTCCATTCTTGCTCCAAAATTCCTCAGTCCAACTTCGAAGACTTTCAGCAGGAGTCAAGAAGCACCCATTATCACGATTCAGTTCATTCAGTAATTTTTTATCTCGAAGGACAGGATTTTCAGGTTGATCGTAATAAGCCTCATACTTATCCCTCATAGATTTCATCACAGGACAAAATCCGGGCTGAACAACAAGAACATTAACTTCTTCGTTCAACAAATCATTTATTGATTGTTTCTGTTCAAATAGCTTCCCCCAGATATTCTTCTCATCCGATAAATCATCAATCGTTTTATACTCGGGATTATAATAAATCACATATTGCAATCCTTTTTTTTGACACCACTTATTAAGGTGCATCATCTGTCTGGAATTTGAACTAATTCCTCTTCCCGGGTCTATACATTCGAAAAGTACAATCTTTTTTTTGCCCCTATCTACTATCTTCATCCAATGAGGGCAGGAACTTTCTCTATGAAAAATTCTCAAACACAATCTGTACCAAGCATCACAGATTGTAATGCTCATGTGCCTGCGAAATATCCCATAAACCAATTCTTTGACCTGTATATTTGACATAATAATTACCTGTTGTTCTCTCAACGCAACCCAAATACTTTTATAAGCATATTATTAATCTTCTCATACAGTATAGAAAGAAATAATGATACTAATAAAATAAATAATGATATGATCGGTATCATCCATAATCCACTTAATTTATCAACAAATGCTGGGCCGAAAACCACCAAAAGACCTTTATGCACTATATCAAGGATACCCCTATGTATAAGATATATGTAAAAAGAATACTTTACTAAACCTGATACTATTCTTGAATTTTTATTACACTTAATCAATGAGAAACCGACAAAAACACAAACTGAGGCAATTGCAATCCAAGGTGCAAAATAGCTCAATATATCCAAGCCAAACATTTCTGCCCTAATTGAATTTACAACCTCAAAAGTATAAGCAAAATACGAAATATATAATAAGAGTGATATTGCAATCAAAAAAACCACAAGAATTAGACTACGTTTTATCCTTGTCTGTTCAGCCCATTTTTTTATGACATAACCCACTAAAAAATATCCATAGTATTGCGCAACCAATCCTATATTCCATGCGTACTGGCCTTGATAGCTTATCCATCCGCCAATCACACCTGCGAGCAAAAAAACAAAAGCGAATCTATTAAATGCTTTTTCAGACGTTTTTTGTTTCCACATAATTGTTATAGGAGCAAGAAAATACAGACCAATCGTCATAAATGAATACCACATATGTGGAAAAGGCGAACCGCATATAAGATTATATGTAGCTTGTTCTATTGAATCACGCAGATTCTCCCCTGAAGAAAACATCTTAAAGACCGAATAAAGACTATAAAGAAGTGAAAAAACAATAAGTGGAATACCAATTTTATTAAAAGATTTCTTATAGAAAGACACAAAATCCGAATTATTTTCATTTTCCAATAAAAAAGCACCGGACAGCATAACGAAGCAAGGCACCGCAAATCTGGAAAGACAATTATATATTTCTGCAGCCACTAAGCTGATATAATTGACGTTTTGCCTTGTTTCAGATTGATGAGAACTTATGTATATTGCACTAACATGGAGCACAATAACAGCAATCATCGAAGTCATTCTTAACCAATCAAAATTGTTTTCTCTGTCTTTATTCATTCTACTTCCTTGCATTTTGTATGAAAGTGTACAATTCAAATATTTCATTGATGCAAAACGCTCTAATGATTGCAAACTTTACTTCTCAACCAAATATATGATTTACCTTTAATCGACGTTCCAATTGTAGAATTATAATATGTCTTTACCACCCCTCCAAACGAAAGCTTAAACCGGTCGATTCCATTAGGATTAGTGGAGCTGGATATCCCACCCCAATCCATGAATTCGGACCCCACAATTTCTTTGAAGGCGTTTATATCATACCAATGCAGTCCTCGATTGGCATATCCAATCAAATTCGCTTCGGTTTTATTTTCTCTAAATAATGAGCATGATTGCCAAAGTCTTGTTTGCTTCTCATCATATAAATATGCATGATATACAAGAGGGATAACTTCGCTTTCATGATAGGCTACCGTGATCATCAGCCCCCCCCGAGGAGGATGCGGCCTTCAACACGCCTTCATTCTTTTCTCCCTCTAATCCTTTGGATGCATACATTTTGAATGATGTATCTGCCAAACCATGTAATAACTCATCAGATATTTCGTCGCCTTTAAAACACTTAAAAGATACGTGTTCTTTTTCAGCACGCCGAATCTCATATGATGTATTCTTAGCAAATCCTTTTCTGATTTCCTCCAAAGGAACTGTCAAATCTGTTATCAGAGTCTCTTGCTTCTCATTCCCTACCGATGATCCCAATCCATGGGCCATAACTATATCAATTTTCTTACCAGGAGTCGAAATATTCTCTCCGCACATCCACTGTTGTTCAATCCAAAGTCCATGTCTCTTATACGAAAAACTCACCATGGTGTTTTCTACCTTCTACTAATCTTTCTTACTAAATTCCAAAATCTCTGCACTAAGCTTAATCTATTTGATTTAATATCTATAATTTCAATTCCATTCATACAATTATATGTATGGATACCAGATAACTTCACCCTCTTATCAAGTTTTATTTCCTGTGGCTTGATTTCTTTGATTATCTTCTCATCAAACTTCTTATCAGTTTGGAAAAACTCAGAGAAGACAAGAGCGCCTCCATAAGTATCCGTGCAATCTTGTGCACATTTTATCAATCTTCCATCATATTCAAAAAACGCTCCACCAAGTCTTCGATTTTTCTTATTAAGCGAATATATTTCATCTAAAAGATCAATTTGATTTTTTGTGTAACTGAATATCCGCCCCGCCTGGTCTGTATCAGTTTTCAATTCCAATGTATAGCCAAACAGCCTCTCGTTCATTCGGAAAAGCGCAGTGTCAGCAAATCTATGTCCGGAATCAATATCTTGTTTTTCCCATTTATCAGGAAAGTCAATTGCTTTGTATTTACTCAGGCAATTTCCACGATTAGATTCGGGCATTATATAGATATCACCATCTTCTTCAAAAATAAATGGAAACGATAAATGATATGGCTCTTCAATGATGCATTTCCAACTGCAGTTCTGAGTGAGGTTTTCATCAATAGTGATATATGATATGCACCCTTTCCCAAACTTATAATCATAAAACTCCGCAAACACATACGTAACATCGTTTTTGACGAAAACGAACGGATCTGCCGCCCAACCATTATTGGGGAGGCAAAACACATGAAACGGTGTATCCAGATCGGATAATATAGCTCCGTCATATGCTTTTCTAACGGCTATATACCAACTATCAAGTTTAAACTGATACATATTCTTATTCTTTCTCAATAAAAAGTTTTCAAAATTTTTTCCCAGTTTTCACCTAAGGTTTCAATGTCAAAATCCTTAGCCCTTTGCTTTCCGACTTCAATCAATCTCTGTCTTTTTGATGGATTTTCCAGCAAGTCCATCACAGCATCCGCCATAACCCGTTCATTATCCGAAATATTAATGCTAAAATCAGGCTTCCCTTGGGGAAATGGAGGTATCAAAACACCATATTTTCCATCATCAAGAATTTCTCTAGGGCCGTAGTCACAATCCGCACACACACAAGGTACTCCGACCGCCATTGCTTCGATTAGAACGTTAGCAAAGCTTTCGCTTATAGAGGAAAACATAAATACTTTACCCAATCTCAATACTCTATACGGATCATTCAAATGTCCGGTAAACACGATGTTATTATTCAGCTCAAGCTTTTCCGAAAGCTCATTAAGTTCATGCTTGTAAGGTCCATCACCTATGAGAATCAGTTTAGCGTTATTATATCTGTCATGAATTAGTTTAAACGCCCTTATCATATGCCATTGAGCTTTTTCATATCTATGACTACCCATGGTAACTACGCAAAGATCATTTGCATTTATTCCATATTTTCTGCCAAGTGCAGCATCAAATTCCGTGGACGAAAGCCTGCTCACGTCGCATGTATTATATATTCTGTATACGCTATCCTTATTTAGTTCATAGTGTTTTATTGCAGCTTCCCTTGTTTGATTCGACGGAGTTATTACCAACTGCAATTTGTGAAGAACAATTTTCCTGAGATAATAGTGCCAACTGTTTCGCACAGTCTCCGTATAAGGATTATGATGAATAGTCCCTATCATAACCTCATTGCCATGAGATAATACATTAATCAAATCTCCATCCGGCATAAAGCTTATACTAATATCTGCACAACGATCTTTTTTTATTCGTTTTATTTGATTGATCCTGCTTTTTACTATCAGGCATTTTTGAGTTAATCCAGCTTTGCTATAATCCGGAGTATCAACGCACAATAATTCTCCGGCATACTCGTATTGCACTTCATTTTTAAATAGGACAATAGTGACATTGTTGTTTTTTGATAATACCTTCGACAGATCTGCGGCTACCTTTTCTGCGCCACCACGTGCAAGAGTCTGTATAATTATCAAAATATTCTTCTTCATATTGACTCTAGTTTCTTCTATGCTCCAAATAGCATTTCATCTTGTCTTATACATGGCATACTTCTCGCCAGGAATAAGATTAATTACAAACTCAAACACCTTACAATACATGTTAGGATTGAAATCAAATAATGCATATTTTATTCGTTTTTTTGCAGACAGTTTGAATCCACATTTCAACTCAATATACTTTTGATGAGTATCCTTTATCATTTCGATTTTAAATGTCTCATCTTCATACTTTGAAGTATACATGTTGTAATACAAACTGACTCTTGTGTTGACATAACTATCTAGGACACACGATAAATATTCAGGATATTTTGAAGATATAAAATCATATGTGAATTTTGAAGAATCAAGTACAGTCAACTGTTTACGGGTAATCTTAGATCTGGCAAGGCTACCCATTCTCTGCACATAGTGATACAAAGGATCTGGAATCACCAATATATTATCAACCATATCAGTTATTTCTAACGCGTATACCGTATCAGCCCCTCTTCGTATCTCTTCTCTAAAGGCTATATTTTTTGAAACCTCTGCCTTATATGCCCCAGTTACAATAAAGGAGCATCCGTTTACTACATGTTCTATACCAATCTTTTTATCAATTGTTCCATAATAGTTTTCTCTGTCTATAAAGTGCTTTATAGCCTTTCCATCAGGATATTCAGTGAAATATTCATATCTGATAATCTCCACGCTATCGTTATCTCGTATATAATCATCCAGCAATTGAAGGGTATTCTGTTCAATATAATCATCACTGTCAACATGAACAATCCACTGCCCTTCACTTGCCTGAAGTCCTGCATTTCTAGCAGATGACAAGCCTCCATTTTGCTTATGGATTACTTTTACTCTGTCATCCGATTCAGCATACTTATCTGCTATTTCTCCACTACCATCCGTAGCTCCATCATCAACAAGTATACATTCAAAATTGTCATAGGTTTGCGCAAGTATTGAATCTATACAATTTTCCATATAGTCACGAACATTATAAATCGGGACTATTACCGTAAATCTTTTATTCATTTATCCTCTCAATCAATACATCAGCGTACTTATCAAAATCAAACTTGTCCAAATATCTCTCAAAAGCACTTTCAGATAATCTGTTCCATAATTCCTTATCAGTCGCGATATTTACCAATGTATTACCCCATTCACCATCAGCATCTATCAAGTAGCCACATTCATTCGTGACCACCTCTCTGCAAAAGCCAACTTCTGAAGCGATTACCGGCAAGCCCTCAGAAAGGTATTGTATTAGTTTAAAACCTCCCTTACCTCTTTGAAACTTTCCATCAACCAGAGGCATTATCCCCAAATGTGACTTTCGAATTTGTTCCTTAGCAAGATTTCTTTCCCACTTTATGTTCTTTATCTTCAAATACTTTGTTTCACGAACATATGGAAGGTTGCATATTATGTTAAGAATAACTTCCTTGTCTGAAGAAGCATTAATTTCTTTTGCTGCCTTGTCAAGGCTATTGATTACCAGATCCAGATTAGAGAGATTAGATGCTGTACCAACCCATACAATGGAAAACTCATCATCATATGTGTTTTCTCTCACGCTTTTAAATTCTGATACCTTCTCTTTTCCGGAAGAATCATCTGTAGTTGGCAATTCAACAAACTTCCCCCTATACTTTTCAGGAATCAGTGTTCCCGCATATTCCCCTATCCCCTGAACAATATCACTGTTTTCCAGCAGAATCAGTTGTTCTCGTTCTGATATTTCTTCGCTCTCAAAAATGTCATCATCAAAATCCCAAATCACTTTTGTTTCTGCAGTAAGTTTGGTGAGTTTTGATGTTAGAAATATAGGAAAATATCTCGGAATCATCTCTCTTTCTATATAAATTACATCTTTTCTATCGTCCAGATCTTTTAATATCTGTTTTCTCCTGCGAAGAGAAATACGTACGAGGAGCAGCGCTTGGAATAACTTCCGCCACCATTTTCCGTAGCTATTGATATTACACCAATATTCAGAGTCTGAAACCGACTCATTTACGGTAACATCAATGCCTGCCTGATTAAGCAGTGGAATATATTGACCTATTCTGTAATAATCAGCAGGATTATTGTTACAATTCCTAACATACACTGACAGTGTCATCAGCATCTCCCTTTTTTTCAATCATGAAGCAACACATAATAAATAATTGAAGAAGTTCGCCTCTATGTCTCATCGCGGTTCCCGCGCTACTTGTTCCTATCCCATAAGTCAGTCCAAACATTATAATGAACAAAAATACAATCAATGCATTTTTTTCAAGCTGTTTCTTCTTTACTTTTCTGCATATATATATAACCAGACCAATCCATATTGCGGTATCCGCAAAGAATCCCATTGCCTGCTTTATATTGATCCAAAATCTTGGAGTTGGAGACATCCAAAAATAAAAAAACTTATAAAGTGTCCAGTAAATCAGTTCTCCAACTGAGTGAATCTCGATAATTGGTAAATAATTAGAAGTCGCCCCGGCCAATACATTATTATTGGTATAATTTCCCGCAATAAAGAATATATCCTCCAAGCTGTTTATACGAAATGTAAAAGTAGATACATTGTTGAATTTCCATATCATTAATGGAAATAGCAAAAAGAAAGCAATCAAGACAATACATTGCTTAGCGCAGAAGTTTATTTCCCATCTTTTAGCTTTCTTATTCCACAGTAATAGTGTAAGTCCAATAACTCCATATATTCCAATATTTCCTATATGAAGCCAAAATGCAGGTGCTGCAGCAAGTGCGGAGAAACAAGCATATCTGAGTCCTCCATTATCCATCCATCTCCACAGAAAATATAGCGCAAGCAAGAGTGAAAAGGTAATGAAGGGTTCCCTCATTAAATTGGTATAATAAAACACTTCAACCGGCATGAATGAGTATATAAATAATAAGATAAAATCTTTTCTCCCAGCAAAAGCCGTTCGATATACGTTATAAATCACATATAATCCAATACACCACAATAATGTATTAATCGAACGAACAGCCAAAGTACTATTTCCAGTTATACAGTAGATATTTTTCAACAGTGTTGTGTACTCTTGGGCATAAGGTATATCTTTTACAACTCCCGTAAATATCTCCTCGAACTGAGCCCGGCTGGCGTAGAAAAATGAACCCTCATCCGAATAGAAAAACCTGTTTTCTGCAAAATACGTGAACACAAACGACAGGACTACTCTAACCAATAATCCAAATACTGTAACAAGTCGTATTCCTCTACTCATTGGAATCATGAATAGAATTATCAGGCATGCCAGATGCAACACTATAAACCAGAGAAAACCTAAGAGGTTATATAACGAGTTACTATACTCTGACATCGCAAGCGCTGATGAAACTATACTTATCATCAGTAGAATCGTAAAAAGGAGAATTATATTTTTGTTTATTGAAATCCTTACTTTTCCTATGAACATCACCCTTCACTTAATGGTTCTAATGAAAGCCCCTGCTTTTCAAGCCATTTTTCAAAAACATATATAACCCACAGTTCCACACCGCGATCTCGCTCGTCACTAAAATGTTCTTTTTTTATCTTATCAATAAACCGATAATCAAAAATGCCTTGATTTTTAATGTTTCTTAGACTGAGGACCTCTTCGACATCATGTCGCATCTCCTCTTTCATCCACTTTGATATTGGAATTTCAAAGCCACATTTGGGATATTTTTCAAAACCTTCAGGCAATAATGGCTTCATAGCGCTTTTTAAAACACGCTTTCTTTCTTTTCCTTTAAGTTTATAACTATCCGGAAGTGTCATAGAAAACTCGATTATATCTTTTGACAGCATAGGAATACGAGTCTCCAAGGAATTAAGCATGCTCATTCTGTCTACCTTAACAAGCATATCTCCCTCCAGCACCGTCTTCAGGTCTGTATACAACGATTTCTGTAAATCTGACGATGATGGATGTTTGTCGTAAAGCGAAGCAATAAAATCCAGACTGCCTCTATCTCTATACTCATCACACAGTAACTCATCAATGTCATTCTCTTTTATGCCCATGTGCATAAGAGATCTATGCCGTTCCATGGGATTCTTGTCAGCATTATCAATAACTTTTCTAATCTTGCGAACAGCACTACTCCCAGCCGGCATTAGTTTAACGAACCGCGGTATTATCTTTTTTCTGAGGAAACTAGGTAGACGCAGGTACCTTTCACCATAATATGACATCAAGTACTTGTTATATCCTGCAAAAAGTTCATCTCCCGCATCACCGGTCAACGCTACAGTCACATATTCTTTGGTAAATTGTGAAACCAAATATGTAGGAATTTCCGATGAGTCCGCAAAAGGCTCATCCATATATTCCAATATGTTATCTAAAATGCTTAGAAAGGAACCAAAATCAGCTGTTCTTTCATGGTGATTTGTACCATACATTTCAACCACCTCATTAGCCCGATGCCTTTCATCATACCTGTTCTCTTCTGAACCTATAGTAAACGTCTTGGGTTTTTCACTTCCAGAAACGGTCATCAATCCAACAACACTCGCAGAATCCACTCCTCCCGATAAAAATGCTCCTATTGGAACATCGGATATCATTCTATTTGTCACAGATGTCTTCAACAATTCTCTGAGTTTCTTCGATGCATCCTCAAAGGAGATGTCCGAAGGCTTCTGAACAGGTATATCCCAATACTCATGATCTGTGACAAATCCATCTGATGTGATTTTCAAATAGTGACCAGGAAGAACTTTGTATACCCCTTCATAAATTGACAGAGGAGCAGGAATATACGTAAGTTGCAAATATTGATTCAGTGCCCTTTTGTTGATTTTTTTTTCAATCTTTCCGGTGGAAACCAAACACTTCAGCTCCGAGCCGAAAATAACCGCATCCCCATTTGCCGTATAATACAATGGTTTTTCACCCATACGGTCACGGACAAGATATAGCACATCATTCTTTCTGTCATGCAAAGCAAAAGCAAACATGCCGTCAAATCGATCAAATGCGTCTACGCCATACTCCTCAAAAGAATGAACAATAACCTCAGTATCTGCGTTTGTTGCAAAGAAATGGCCTTTGTTTTTTAGTTCATCTCTCAGCTCATTAAAATTATATATTTCACCGTTGTAAACGACTGATAATGATTTATCCTCGTTATAAACCGGCTGGGATCCACCACTAATATCTATTATGGAAAGTCGTCTCATCCCCATACAGAGGTTATCATTTTGATATATCCCTTCTTCATCAGGACCTCTATGGAGAATCATCTCATTCATTAAATGAACAATATTATAAAGTTTATCCGAGGAATTCTTTCTCTTTATATCCCAGAAACCGCTTATGCCACACATTACTTGTTATGTCTCCAATTATTTTTCAACACTTTTAACTTCTTCTAGATACTTACTAACAACTATGTCTCTGCTAAATTCTGTCTCCATTTTCTTTCTTCCCGCAATTCCCATTGCTATCTTTTGCTCGTGAGACATCCTAATAAATCTTTCAATTGCTGAAATAAGAGCAGCACTATCTTTTGCAGCAAAACCAATTCCGCTAATACCATCATCGAAGGTCTCTTTGCACCCGGGAATGTCTGATGCCAGCACGGGTCTTCCTGCTGAGGCTGCCTCCAAAAGAACGTTACTCATTCCCTCATGATGTGAAGGCATAACGATAGCATGTGAATCAGCTATCCAAGGATGGACATCACGTTGTTGTTCAACGTACTCGATAATCCCTTCTGATACAGCCTGACTAATAGTCTTTTGATAATCATCATCAAAGAACCCAATGATTCGGATTATTACATTTGGATAATTAGAAGATATCACTCGTGCTGCGTCCAGAAGTTCATCAATCCCCTTGTCCTTCATGATACGGCCAAAATACGTCAGCACCAATCCATTTTCCTCAGAGGGATATGGTTCGAAACAGTGTCTGTTAAGATTTACTCCTGACCCGGGCAAAACAGTATATGGGCCATTAACAATTCTCCTGTTAACAAAAAAATCTTTATTTGCTTCATTCTGAAAAAAAACTCTCTGCGCACCCTTTAAACCAATCTTATAAAGTTTTAGCACCAGCCATTCGCTCACACCACCATTATTAATTGTCATTCCCAAGCCCGTGATATTGGCACAGAAAGGGATTCGCATTTTCCTTGTAGCAATCCCGCCATAGACATTGCATTTTACGGTATAAGAAAATACCATCATCGGTTTTACAGTCTTCAACAAATTCTTGTAGTAACGAAGAATTTTAAGTTCATCAAAAGGATTCATTCCGTGGCGGTCAAAGGATACCTCATGAAAACGCGCACCAATTTTCTTCAGTTCTTCAGTGTGTTCGCCAACCGGAGAACTAATGTGAACCTCGTAGCCTTCTGACAACAATCTCTCTACCAACTCAAGTCGAAAGTTGTAAATGACAACATCATGATTTACAAGAATGAGAATACGATTGTTTGAATTATCAGCCTTATTATCAGACATATTTTATGTAATGATCCTCTTATTCTCTCTCGGTACGTATTATGGAATCACTCAAACTTACTATTTGGTAATCCAGATCATCATATTTGCTCATTTCCATATCATACCAGCTGTCTCCAAAAGCTTTATTCGCAAGATTTTTGATTTTCCTAATAGGAAAAACCTTTGCTATGCTGACTGCCGGATTCAGAATTTTCATAACCCTTACATGTCTGTCAGACACAGCTGCAATCTCTTTTACAATCTGAGAAGTGCTACTGTACTCTGCATTTTGTGGCCAGAAGATACCACCACGATTTCTAATCATCACGCAACACAAGAACTCACACAAATTCTCAATGTAAAGCATACTTCTCTTATTATAATAATTTGGAAATATAGGAACCTTTCTTGCTAGTTTTGAAAGTACAGGATAATTCCCTTTTGATCCTTTCCCGTAAATCATCGGTGGTCTCAGGACAGTCACGATAAAATCGTTATCTGCAAGTTCGCGAACGCCTTTATCCGCACTCCATTTTGAATCTCCGTAAAAATTTGCAGGATGAGGTTCAGTATCTCTGGTAATATGAGTCTCTTTGCCATAAATAATCATCGACGACATTAAGACAAACTGCTTTACACCATCAATTTTTGCTTTTTTACAGGTTTCGATAGCCAGATCTGCGTTGACTGCATAGTATTTTGCCTTGGTTTCCTCGTCTACAGTACCAACATCTGCATGAGCTATTCCTGCTACATGGAAAACAGCATCGTATAATCCAAAGTCTTTTTCCCTCCATGTATCATCTAACATATCAACAGTATCTGTTATCAACTGGTTAGAATAGTGTTGTGATACATACTTTTCAAAACTTGTACCTATATATGAATTTGCTCCGGTTATTAGAATTTTTTTCACCCGAACTATTCCTTCTCTTAAAACAGTGAAAACATAGCTTCGCCATTCGTCGCCTTTTCCATTTTTAAGCGCCGATTTTTGAACGGTATATTACCAACGAGACTCTTATCGCGCACCTGTCGTCGTATAACAATCTCTGTCGATTTTCCAAACAATTAATTATACCATTTTTAGGGGTGTTTTTGATACTCAGAAACGAGAAAGAGTAGATAGAAATAGTCAATAGAAAACGTTTTCTATTGACTATTTTGGTTATTAACGAAGTTTTATCAGTTCCAACCCCATGGAAACCCGAATAACTTTTCCCATGAACGTAGTTTCAATCTCAGCAAGTCTTTTGTGTTTATTAATCCTTTTGATCTCACCCTCAAACCCCAGAAGAGGTCCGGATACTATACTAATTCGATCATTTTCGTCAAATTCAACGTAAGAGAGGCCTACCTCGTAATCAGTATAAGGATTAGTTTCACTCCCGTGACACTTATCAAGGAGCCACAACAGCCACTTCTCTTCATCATCGTTAAGTGCAACAAAATAATCTCTGTCGGCGCCTAGCATCTTGGTCATCTTGGGGACTTTCTTAAGTTCAGTGAAGAAAATCTCCGGATTGGAAGTTTTTACAAAGATATAACCGGGAAGAAGTTTCTGATGAACATCTTTCCATACTCCTCGGATTTTCTTTCGAACAAGACGCATAGGATGAAACATCTCAGAGTATGACTCTTTAGAAACATATTTCCTAATATAGGTTTCCGTTACGGATTCAGTTCCCGAGGAGACTTGTATAACATAGTAACGGCCTGATTTTTTTTTTAAATTATAATGAGCTGTATCGATCATTGGTATCTTGTAATATGTTCAGCTGTTTCACTGCATGTACAATAATACAGTCTGTTTCTTCACCTCCGACTGTTCTATGAATAATCCCCAGGCCTCATCCCATGTTTCGAAGTCAGGCTCGCCACGATGATCAGGCAAGTCATAATTCTCGCTCAGATATTGTTCCAGAAATGTTGTATATTTCTCCGCACCAAGCGCGTTAACGTGATCAACATTATAAAAGTCCATAGAATTCCTTGCTTAGTATTTTATTGTATTTTATAGAAACATATATGTTTATTTTATCAGATTTTCATATGATTCGCGAATAGATGACATATATATAGATAACAAAGACCATATTTTCATTATAAAACAGGGATAAGCTTTCGCTTATCCCTAAACCATATGTAAACTATTTAGGTAATCAAAGTTTTTGTGTTCTCCGTTCAACCCTAACGATTGCCCTCAAAAAACTTTGGAAAACTCCAACAAACTTTGAAGCCCATTGAAGACCTTTTGTTAATTTAACGAAAAGCTTTCATACTCTCTTGAAAATACATTCAGCCTAGAATAATCTGTTTCTTCACGCAACCATTTTTCTGGGAAACAATATATGACAATACTCTTAATAAAATAAATACCCAAAAAGAAATAACTGTACATACATCTGCTACCATAGGCAACACCTCCATCATAAGCATAATCAACCCGCAATCAGTCCGTAGACCCATATGCTTAGATATTTAGGTTCCCCAGTTAGTTGCGCCGGGCACATTAGATTGTATCAGCTTCTCGGATTTTTATCAAATTTCTTCTCAAATGACTCACAGTACAATTTCTTGGCGAAACTTCAACTGCACTTTTAAGATACCGTAACAACTCATCTTCAGTAAAATCATATAAAAGCATCATAAGAGTAGGTTTATTTATCTTGCCTTTTTTCATCTGTATAACCGAATTTCGAACACTTGAGTTCTTTATTATTTCTTCTGCACAGCTTATGATTTTACTAGGGATTTCCATGCTATCTGGTTTAGATAAAACAATATTATTTTCCATGTCTATATCAAAGTTCTTTGCTTTGCTCAAACCACCATCAAATATACAATGAAAGAAACTACATCCTTTAAAATCAGCCCCATCTGCTTTCACACCTAAAAAAATAGCATTTACAAAAACAGAATTATTAAATCTTGTTCCTCGTATGTTTGTTCCGATAAATTCAGTGCCGCAAAAATGAGAGTGACTCATATTACAATACTTTATCTTTGTTGCTCTCAAGGAAGCACCATCAAATATCGCATTTCTAAAATCCGAGTTGTAGCAATTTGCTTTATCGAAATTTTTATACATAAAATTGCTTCCCCGACGATCTGCATTATTATAACTGTAAACAGCCCTGTTCTTACCTTGAAGACTCATTCAGTATACCTATCCTTTCCCTCATCCATTTGTTTAGTACGTAACATTGAAGGTGAGTGTATTGGTTTTAACAGACTGTTGTCAATCACAATCTTTGATAACATTCTTCGATCTTGGATTGATAGAATTGTTTTAGCAATAAATGATTGGATAAGATAGTTATCCTTCCACAGTATCAAACGCCTTCTTCAGCGCCGCCCATATCACCATCGCATACGCCACACCGATAAGTGCTGTAATAAGCTGGGTTACGGAATAAGTTGCTCTGAGTACGGGGAGCTTCGCCTGCATGGGCTCAGGAAGGGTTACCACGGACAGAACTCCGTATGAGATGGTAAGAGCCATGACCGCCGCTTTGGCCACACTGCCTACTATTCCGCCCAGGAGCAGGTTAAGATGCTTTTTTGACTTTCTGACAAATACCCATACCGCCCACACGATCACAAGGTTTCCGAGCATTACAAGTGGCATAATGGCGGGCACCACTTTCATAATGGGTGCTCCGGTGATGAGAAATGCAGTAACCGGGGTGACAATAGCAAGAACGGATGCCCAGAAGATGCCGCATGTAAGTACTGCGATGATAAGGCAGGCGTTGATGATGGGGCCTGTGATGTATACACTGAAATTCTTAAAGAGCTGACTTACGATGCAGATTGCCAGAAGTGCTCCGGCAGCGGTGATTTTCTTTGTTTTAGTATTCATGAGTCATATTCTTCCTTGTAGATTAATTAATTCCTCTTAAAAATATCACAAAACCTTTTAGAATTATAGGTTTATTTGCATTGCATTCAAATCAGCTCCTGAGATATAATGCATGGGCATGCTATATATTTATAGTAATAGTTATAAATCAAGTTTTTTGGAAGGTAAATATGTCAGAAACTAATAATATGCCCAAAGAAAACAAAATGGGAGTCATGCCGGTTCCGAAGCTCATCGTCAGTATGTCGCTTCCGATGATGTTCTCGATGCTGGTACAGGCTCTTTACAATATCGTAGATGCTTTTTTCGTAGCTAAGATTGAAGAGGCAGCCCTTACCGCCGTTTCCCTGGCACTTCCGCTTCAGATGCTTATGATTGCGGTAGGTTCCGGAACTGGTGTAGGTATCAATGCGATGCTCTCGACATCCCTCGGCGAAAAGCGCTACGACAGATCAAATGCCGCCGCAAATACGGGAATATTCCTCGCTTTTTGCTCATTTATCCTGTTTTTGATCTTAGGATTGACCGTTGCCAAACCTTTCGTAGCAGGACAGACAGAAAGCACCGTTATCGCCGGATACGGCACTACATATCTGGTT
>JAEEGL014523575.1_pt1 | contig 49823 bp, 53 predicted proteins | sample 9134231 | NCBI WGS metagenome assembly JAEEGL01 (sample SAMN16246548, study PRJNA631951) | gut metagenome | biome: gut microbiome; feature: rumen; material: fiber-attached | host: Bos | place: Iran: Karaj | collected 2018-10 | reverse complement strand
GTTCTTCAATTCTTGAAGCTACACTGTTAAAGAATTCTGCTGAACCAGGAACAAAGAATGGTAATACATATCTTTTTCTTCTTGGTGCGTTGGTAGGACCATTATCATCATAATTATTACCATAATCATATTCAATTAATCCTATTGTAGCCATTTCATCTAGAATTCTTTGTAATTCTTTAGCATCCTTGTCCTTATTAAGCTTTAAAAGATCTTCAAAATAATAATGCTTTCTTACCTTCATCTTTAAGGCAACATCAGCCATTTCATCAGTAACGATATCCTTTAAACCCCAATATTCAGCATCATCACTTGTTACACCAAATAATTTATTAGGTACAACATCTGTGATTTTTCTTCCTAATTTTAATATTTTCTTTCTTGGGTTCTTCTCACCTTGAGAAGGAACTTTCACATAATCGTATTGTTCAGGCACCTTAATCCCTCCATTTATTAATTTGGTTTTCTAAATATTTTACGACTAAATCAACGTTTTCATCCTTTAAAGCAGAAATAGGAATTATTTCAGCATTAGGATTTCTAAATTTAATATTTTCCTTAACCTTTTCTAAACTAAAATTGAAATAAGGCATTACATCAACCTTGTTGATGACTACAAGATTGCAAACTTGGAACATTAATGGATATTTTAAAGGCTTATCATCACCTTCTGGTACAGATAAAATATTCATACTCATAACAGCACCTGTATCGAATTCTGCTGGACATACAAGATTACCAACATTTTCTAGGATGACTAAATCATAATCTGAATCCTTTAATCCCTTTAATCCTTCCTTAGTCATTGTAGCATCCAAATGACACATACCCCCTGTGTGAATTTGGACAGCCTCAACACCTGTTTCTTCAATTATTTTTTTTGCATCAACTAGGCTATCAATATCAGCTTCCATTACTGCAATCTTATACTTAGATTTCATCTTGTTAATGATATTAACTAATGTAGTTGTTTTTCCTGCACCAGGTGATGCCATGACATTTAATAAAAATGTCTTTTTTGCCTTCAATTCGCTTCTTAATTCATCAGCATGAACTTCATTTTCCTTGAAGACACTTTCTTTGATTTCAATTACTCTTAAATTACTCATTGTATCAAACCTCAATGATATTCTAACAAATATTTTTTTACTTTGTAAAGAGAAAAAAATAGATTTAAAAAACTATTTTTCAATATTGAACAAAAACACTACTTTTGTACAAAAGTCCTTCATTTTTCCCATACATATTGTTATGAAAAAAATGATAGATTTTTATGCTTTCTTTCAAAAATGTTTTCTAAATCTATTAACGTCTTTTTAAGACCATTAAATATCTATTTTTTTCATCTATAAACTTTACTAATTTGAAGAATTGTTTTAATTCTTTTTCTTCATCTAAAGGACTTTTTAAGCCATTAGATATTTTATCTGCATGATCATGATGATAACTATTTAATTCATCTTTTCCTAAATTGTGCATAACAATTAAATATCCATCTTCTTTTAAATCATTATAAGCTTTTTTTGCTAAAGCAAATTTATCTAAAAAATGAGGAAAAGCATTAAATATAATAATCTTATCAAATTGATGAATGAAGCTATAATCTAAATAATCACCACAAATATATTCATATTTAGAATCATCATTATTCTTTTTAATTGCCCCTTCAATCATCTTTTCTGATAAATCAATTCCTATTACTTTTTTATTTGTATATTTATAAATTAAAGGTGTAACAATACCTTTACCACATCCTAAATCTAGGACATCTTCACCTTTATTAATATTAATTTCTTTAAATAATAATTCATTTATTTTTTCTATATCATCCTTTGAATTATTCCAATTATCAGCAATTGATTCAAAAAATGCTTTTATCTTATTTTCCATTATGCAAAAATTGTCTCCCTATTAATCTTACCATATCCACCAAATGACATTGGGTAGGCATTAATTTCATTTGCTAATTCTTTTCCTAAGAATGCTTTAGTGATTTGGTTTAATTTAGTGTTAATATCAATATCATTAAATAATTCAGGATAGATTACCATAGCATTAAACCAAGTGTTACATAATGCAATTTCTAAATTTGTATAATATGCATTATAAGCCATTTGTAAATATACTTCTCCTGTTTGCCAAGCTTTAGTTGACTTAATTATATTTAATTCATCAGCTGATAATTTTTTAATATTCTTAATGGCAGCAGCATCAATAATCATAACATCCATACTTGGTGATAATTCAATAAATTTTTCTTTTTCAATTCCTTGAATACCATCCTTTACTAAATCAGTAACAACATTATTGATTTTAGCAACATTAAATGGTGCATAATTTTGAGCTGTTTGTAAATGATCTGTTGTACCCCAGTTACCTAAGCCACAAATATAAACCTTAGATTGTTCTTTAACATTTATATTGCTAACTCTTTTTTCAATTTCAGCTTTTTCTCTATCAATAAAGCCATTTAAAGTATTAGCCTTAGCTTCTTTATCAAATACTTTTCCTAAAAGTGTAATTGAATTCTTGACAAAATTATCAAAAACACCTGAATATCCATATTTAACAACAATAACAGGAACCTTTATTTGAGTTTGAAGTGCATTTGCTTTATCTACATCCTCATATTCAGAAATTATAATATCTGGATTACAATTTAAAATCTTTTCTGGTTCAGCAGCTTGTGCTTGTGGACCACCCTTACCAACTGAAGGTAATGTTTTAAATACATCCTTACCAGCAATATAATATGGTCTTGCAACCGCATCAAACATTTGAGGTCTTCCTGTAGCTGTTTCATTATCAATATCTTCAACACCTGCAAGCTTATCTAAATCACCAATATATGAATACATTCTTAATGCACCTGCACCAATACAGATAACACGAAAATAGCTACCAGGAAGTATATTAACATTTCTTCCAACCATATCTGTAACTTCTACTTCTTTATCATTAACAGGAGCTTCTTTCTTTTTATCGTTTGAACAAGATACTCCTAAAAATAACACAACAAATAGCATTAAAATAAAGCTAATCTTCTTTTTCATTTTTATTTCTCCTAAATTTAATAATTTTTGTATCTTCAAAATCAATTATCGTACATTCTTTATCGAATGTTTTTTTAATGTTTTCTTCATTAAATGTTTCTTTATTACCACAAGAAATAATATTGCCATCTTTAACAAATATAAATTTATCTCCTAAATCATAAGCTAAATTTAATTCATGAAGAGAAACTAATATCATTAAATTTTTCTCTTTAGCTATTTTTATTATTACATCATGTAATAGCATTTCATTTACAATATCTAAATTTGATGTTGGTTCATCAAATATTAATAGCTTTGGTTCTTGAGCTATTGCACGAGCAATAGCTACACGCTGGCGTTCACCGCCTGATAATTCTAAAACATTTTTATTTTTTAAATGTTCTAAATGTAATTCTTTAATTACCTCATTACATATTTCTTTATCCTTTTTTGTTGGATTCAACAAATAATAAGGTAATCTACCTAATAGAACACATTCATATACACTTAATGGTGGCATCTCAATATTTTGAGATACATATGCTATATTTTTAGCTCTTTCATTTAATGACATATTAATTAAATCTAAATCATCAATTTTAATGCTGCCATCCTTAGGCTTTAAAAATCCTAAAATTGTTTTGAAAATGGTTGACTTACCACTTCCATTTTCACCAATTAAAACACCAATTTCACCATTATCAATTGTGAAATTAACATTATCAATAATTATTTCATTTTTATAATAGCCAGATGATAAATTACTAACCTTAAGCATTCTTACCACCTCTTTTTCTTCTAAATATTATATATAAGAAGAATGGTGCACCAACAAGTGATGTAATAATACCAACAGGTATTGCTGAACCATTTCCTATAGTTCTTGCTAGTGTATCAGATACTAAAAGCAATATAGCCCCTAAAAGGACTGAACCTGATATGGTATATTTATGATTATATCCAAATATTTTTTTGGCAATATGAGGACAAATTATTCCAACAAATCCTATAATACCAATATTGGCAATACAAACAGCTGTTAAAAGTGATGCAATTAATAATGATATAAATCTAAATCTTCCAACATTAACACCAACACTTTTAGCTATATCATCTCCTGCAAGCATTGCATTATATCTATTTGATAATATAGAAAAGAATGTTACAGAAATTAATAAAACTATTAATATAATCAAATCAATTTGATATGTAGCTCTTGCTAAATCACCAAAACTCCATACTATTGCTGCTGATAAAGATACATCAGTTGCATAGAATTGAATTAATGATGTTAATGCTGTCCATATTGCTGCCATAGCAACACCACATAGAATTACAGTTTCTTTTGAAAAAGATTTAATCTTACATAATCCAAGTGTTATTAATACAGATATAAATGCGAATATAAAAGCTATTAATGATGTTGAAAAAACATTAGTACCATTAAAAAAGTTTTGAACATTATTTCCTGTATTTAAAAATCCACCAGCTAAAACTATGATTGAAATATTAGCGCCTAAAGTTGCAGCATTAGAAACACCTAATGTTGAAGGTGATGCCATTTCATTACTTAAAGTTGTTTGCATAATTAATCCTGCAACAGCTAAACCACATCCAACAACTAAAGCTGCAATCGCTCTTGGTAATCTTATATTTTGCATTATAATAATATGATTTTTTTGTCCTTTTCCAAATAAAGCATTTAATGATTCATTAAAGCTTATATTAGATGAACCAACAAAAAGTGATAATATAAATAATATAATCATAATGACAAATAATACTATTAAAATTGTGAGTTTTTTGTTTAGTAATTTTCTCATATATTCTCCGAAGCAATGATATTTTATCAAAAGAATTGTTCAGTTTCAAACGATTTTAATGAATAAATATTGATTTTTTGTTCATTATTTAGTACAATTTATTCAGTAAGATACATTATGTTCAATAAAATATGATATATTAATTTTTTAACAAACAAATTGTTAGGTGAGCTTATGGATAAAAGAACAGAAAAAACTTTAGATGCTATATATGAAGCATTCACAATTTTAATCAATACAAAGGATTATGATGATATTACTATTCAAGATATCTTGGATAAATCTAATGTAGGAAGATCTACATTTTATACTCATTTTAAAACAAAAAATGACTTATTATTAAAAATAAGCCAGGATATATTTGAGCATGTATTTTCTCATACATTGCAAGAAGAAAAAAGCCATGATTTTTCAAAAGAAAACATTTATGATTTTAGACATTTAGTAACGCATATCTTATATCATGTAAGAGACGAAAAAGATTTAATTAGAGGAATATTATTATCAAAAGGTAATAGCTTATTTTTAAGTGAATTTAGATTACATTTAACAAAATTTGCTAATTCATATTTTAATAATTATCCTTATTCAAAAGATAATGTGTTACCATTAGAATTAAAAAAACAATTATTAGTTGATGGATTTATAACTATTTTAAAATATTGGATTGATGATGAATTTAAAGAAACACCTGAAGTACTAACTACTTATTTCACATCACTAATCGCGTAAAAAAAAGGCTTCGAGCCTTTTTTATTTTCTATTTCTAATTCTTTTTACATCTTTTATTGATTCAATTAATTGTTTATGTATAGTTCCACAAAGCAAATCAAATTCTTCTTGCGAAATCCTTTTTTCTTTAGCAAAGACATATTTATTTTCAGAAAAAGCATTCATAACTTTTGCACTAAGGTCATCTTTTGATACTGGCGAATATAACTCTGATATATCATCTCTCAAATAACAATCATACAATTTTAAAGCCTCTAATATCGCCTTCAAATAATTTTTTTTAATAATGAATTTAGTTGAGAAATAACCATCAATGACACCAATGAAAACTTTATAATCTTCATTTTCTTTCAAAAGTTCTTTTCCTGTGGAATCAGAAATATAGAATTCTTTAACATCATTTAAACTTGACAACTTATTTATAATCTCTTGGAATAAATTGTTAGTATATTCAGCATTTAATTGATTATCTTCATTTTTCTTTTCATCGATACCTTTACTCGTTTTATCATTTAACATCACTTTGAGTAAAGAATAAATAAATTCATTAATATCAAATTCATCATTTTGTGATTGGGCTCTAACTTTAAATGATGTATGTTGACCTTTAACAAAATTTGAATGATAAGTTAAAATATATTCAAAATTTTGATTTATACCTAAGCCGGATAATAGAATTTCATATTCTTTTTTTCTAGTAAATGATTCTAAAAACTTATCAAAGAAATACATTTTAAAAGAATCACCATCAACAATATATAAATAATCTGAATAAAGTTTAAAAATATCTTCTTTTTTTACATTAGTTATTTTTAAATCCTCAAGCTTATCATATTCATCCTTCAAGATTTCTTTATATGCCATTTTCATATCTTCAATTGATTCTATTCCTGCTGCAATGAAATATAATAAAAACATATTTCCACGTTTTTCCGGTTGCATATCACATTCAATTTCAGGCATAGCAAATGCTATATCATCTTCAACAAAAATTAATCTTCCTTTAGTCATATTTATCACTCCCACATCATTTTATTTTTCATCAATCCTTGTGTTTTTTAAATTATTTTTATTAAATAATTCTTTTTCTCTATTTGCTTCTTTATTCAATGCTATTAATCTTTCTTTTTGAACAATACCATCTTTAATTAATAATGAGTTATGATATTCAAGATTAGAAAGAATTGCTAATTCTATAGTTGAAGCATAATCTCTAATATTTCCTTTCTTATCAGGATTGTTATCCTTCCATTCTTTTGCTCCCATACCAAAAAGTGCAACATTTAGCATATCAGCTTCACTTGCATAAATAAATGACTTTTGAGCATCTGTTAATTCAATTGGGATTAAATATGTTTTGATAGCATCTGTATGAATAAGATAATTAATCTTAGTTAATAATCTTTTACCTTGCCATTCAAGTTGTTCACTTTCTTCTATTTTTAATCTTTGAAATTCTTTAATAATATATAATTTAATTTCTGGTGAAATCCAGCTAGCAAATTCTAAAGCAATATCTCTATGAGCAAATGTGCCTCCACCATATTTTCCAGCTTTTGTTTTAATGCCAATAGCATTAGTCTTACTTATCCATTTTGTTGGTGTCATAACAAATGAATTTTTACCAGATTCCATTTTAAACGTATCGAATTCGACGCGGTTAAAATTTTCATTATTCAAGATTTCCCATAGGCCAATAAAATCAATAGTATCTTTCAATCTCATCCAGTTTTGTATAGGATATCTAGGATCATCTTCGTTTAAAAATCTAGCTAAATCAGTCAATGAGACATAATCATCGTCATTAACTCCTGTTATATTAATTATTTTTTCTTTAACAACTATATTTTTCATATAAACTCCTTTTATGTGTTTTTTGCTATAATAATTATAATATGCAATAATTAAATATTCAATATATAATAATTGTTTTTTACAAATATTAATTGAAAAATGCATTATTACATAATAAAATTAAAATGGAGTTGATAAAATGGGATTTAAAGAACAATTAACAAAATTAAGAAAAAGAAAAAAAATAACTCAAATTGAACTTGCTAGCAAAATGAATGTAAAGCAATATATTATTTCATCTTGGGAAACTGGAAGATCAGAACCAAGCATTAAGCAATTGATGCTTTTAAGTGATATATTAGATGTTCCAACAGATTATTTGCTTGATAAACAAGCAATAAAAGTATATTCAGATGAAGAATTCTGCAAAGTAATAGAAAACATTCGTCAAGATGCGGATAATGATTTTTTAAAAGAAATTGAAAAATCTTGTTCTAATTTAAGCGAAGAAAAAAAGAAAAAAATGCTTGCCATTATTAAAGAATTATCTGACTTTTAAAAAAAAGAACCGTTAAGAAAATCAAAATTTCTTAACGGTTCTTTTTATTTATTTTGAATCATCAGTTTTTAAAAGTGGGCTATATAAATCAATTCTTCTATCTCTAAATACACCCCATGAATATCTTTTCTTTTCAATTGCACTTAAATCAAATTCGTAAGTAATGAAGCCTTCAGTTGTTCTATCCATTTCTTTAACTTTAGTTCCTTCTTCATTTGCAATAAATGATGAACCATAGAAAGTCATAGATGAATCACCTTCTGTTTCTGTTCCAATTCTATTAGAAGCAACAAGAGGCATAATATTTGCTGCTGCATGGCCACACATTGTATTTTGCCAATGTTCCTTTGAATCCTTTGGTAAAACTGGTTCTGTACCTATAGCTGTTGGGAAAAATAAAATTTCAGCTCCCTTTAATGCCATAATTCTAGATGTCTCTGGGAACCATTGATCCCAACAAATTCCACAGCCTACTCTACCATATTTAGTTTTAAATACCTTAAAGCCTGTATCACCAGGTGTGAAATAGAATTTTTCTTCATAGCATTCACCTGTTGGTATATGGCTTTTTCTATATAATCCTAAAATAGTACCATCAGCATCAATCATAGCTAAAGAATTGAAATAGCAATTACCGCTTCTTTCAAAAAATGAAATTGGTAATACGACATTATATTTTTTAGCCATTTCTGAAAAATGAGCTAAATATTTATTATTTTCAAATTCAGTTGCTAATTCGAAATACTCATATTTTTCCTTTTGACAAAAATATGGAGTTAAAAATAATTCTTGTAATAAAATGATATTTGCCCCATCCTTAGCACAATCTCCAATCATCTTATCAGCTTTTTTAATGTTATTTTCTATATTCCAAGATATAGACATTTGTGTTGCTGCTACTTTAACATTCATTCTATTCACCCTTTCCTATTTGCATTGTTATGCAGTGGATATTACCACCTGAAACTAATATTTTTCTAGATTCTATTTGATGAATCTTTTTTGTTCCTTTATAAAAATCATTTAATAAATTATAAGCTTCAATATCTTCTTTTACATTGAATTTAGGTAAAATAATAAAATCCTTACCCATATAGAAATTTACATATGAGCCTGCTAATCTATCATTTTCTATTCTAGGCTTTGCACCATCATCTAAAATAATTGAATTAGCTTCTTCTTTAGTTAATCTTAAAGCTGGATTTGGACAATTAACTAATATAACATTTAAATTATTATCTTCTAATACCTTTTTAGCTTCCATGCTCCATTTATATTGAATATCTGATTCATCTTTAGTTGTTGCAAGTAAAACTGTTTTTTCATCTAAAAAACATGCCATATTATCAACGTGCTCATTAGTTTCATCATTATAAATTCCATGAGGAAGCCATATAATTTTTTCCATTCCAAGCATTTCTTTTAAATGATTTTCAATTTCTTCTTTAGTTAAATTCTTATTTCTTCCTTCGCTTAAAAGACAAGCTTCAGTTGTTAATAGGATTCCTTTACCATTAGAATGGATTGAACCGCCTTCTAAAATGAAATTCTTATCAGAATATGATTCAACATTTAATAATTTAATAAGTTCACTACCTAGCTTATTATCATTTTCCCATGAATCATATAAGCCATCAACATTACCACCCCAAGCATTGAAGCCAAAATCAACAGCTCTAAGATGACCTTCTTTATTTCTTAAAAATATTAATGTGTTATCTCTTGCCCATGAATCATCATATTCAATTTCATGAATAGATACATTCTTATTATTATTTAATTCAGAAATATCATATTTAACATTTTTACTTTTAATTACATATACATGCTCATATAAAGAAATTGCATTAATAATTTCTTTAAATTCAGAAAAAGCTTTTAATCCTCCATCTTCCCATGTATCAATACGGTATGGAAGCAATATGATAGTTCCATCATGCAAATTACCTTCAAATGGTAATGTATAGCCATCTTTTAATGGATTAGTCATCGAATCTATCCTCCACATTTTCTCTATTTAATAAATATTGTTCATAATCAACTACAGAAACAGTTAAATCATCATAATCCATAAGGATAGTTGCGTTAGTCTTTTTATACCATTTAATTCTATCGACTATATTTTGATCAAACACCTCACCTGGAATGATTAAAGGAATTCCTGGAGGATAAATCATAATTGATTCTTTTGAAACTAAACCAATCGCATCATCAATATTAACTCTTTTAACTGGAGCTTGATATGCAACACGTGGTCTCATAACCATCTTAGGGAATGGTGAATCATAAACATATTTTGGATATGTTCTTTTTTCAACATAATATTTTTTAGATATATCCTTTAAAGCATTTATTAAATTAATTAAATGCTCCTTTTTTGTTCCAATTGCTAAAATAGCTAAAACAACATATTGTTCAGCTAATTCCATTTGAACATTATATTCATCCTTTAAAATATTATATAATTCAAATCCATTAATTGTTAATGATTCAAGCTCAATAACAAGCTTTGTACAATCATAAGCATAAGAACCTTGGCTTATAAAATATTCTCTTCCTCTTGCCTTAAAGCCTGGGATTTTAGATATTTCTTCTCTTGCTTCATTTCCTAATCTTATAACCTCATCTAATCTTTCTTCACCATGAAAATATAAATAATGTCTTGCAGATTCTAAGGATGCAATTAATAAATTAGATGGGCTTGTTGTATTAACAACCATTAATGATTTAAAAACGTCATAATGAGCAACTCTATTTCCTTTTCTTAGTAAAACAGATGCTTGAGTTAAAGCTCCACCTGTTTTATGCATTGAAACAGCTGATAAATCAAATCCTGCATCCATTGCTGAAATTGGTAATCTATTATGGAAACCTAAATGAGCACCATGAGCTTCATCAGCTAAGCATAGCATTCCTTTTTCGTGTGCTATTTTAGCTAATTCTTTTAAATCATTTGTTGAGCCAAAATAAGTTGGATTAATAACAAAGATTGCTTTAGCATTAGGATGCTTTTCTATTTTATTTAAATAATCATCTATTGTAGGTTGATTAGATATTTCTAAATTTTTATCAAATTGAGGCATTACAAAAACAGGAATTGCACCTGATAATATTAATGCATTAATAACTGATTTATGACAATTTCTAGGTAAAATTATTTCTTCATGAGCTTTTACTGTTGCCATAATCATCGCTAAAATACCTGATGATGTACCATTGATTAAAAAGAAAGCTTCATCTGCGTGAAAACAGTCTGCCATAAGCTTTTGAGCTTCGTCAATTACACCTGAAGGATGATTTAGGTTATCTAAACCTCTAGGGGCGTTAACATCACATTTATATGTTAATTCTCCAACATATTCTTTAAATAAATTATCTACATTTCCCATATGATGTCCTGGAACATCAAAAGGAGATACTTCTTCATCTATATATCTTTTTAGAGCGTCTAAAAATGGTGTTTTACTTTGATTCATTACTAACCCTCATTTCTAACCGTTTAATAAACAAGTTTATTATAGAGAATATTTTCAAAAAATCAACACATTTTTTAATAAAAATTAAAAAGGTATCACTTGATACCCTTATAATCTAAAGCATAATATATTCTTGTTTTTATTTCATAATCACTATTTGTTAATAATTCAATCTTTTTTGCTTTATCAATTCTAATGATTTCTAAGTCTTCTAAAGTCTTTAAAATCTCATTAATTTTCTTTGGTCCCAACTTACATTCATACTTGATTTCTTCTATTGACATATTCTTTAATAAGCAAATTGAAACTTTATATAATAAATCTTTTTCATTTTTTTCTTTAACTAATTCATCATTGTCAATTTGAGTTTGAATTTTACCAAATATTTTTTCAGCTGATTCCTTTTTAACATTTTCAGCAACTCTAAAAGGACCATCTATGATACTTGTTCCTGATAAAACATCGATAATACCACTGCTGCTTATATCTTTATCTATTCCAACTAATAATATATTGTAATAGCTAATTATTAGCTTTGAAATATAAGTTATTAACAATTGAATAAATAAAGCAATACCTGATGAAACAAATGGAATAATTCTTTGTCTTGATGCTTCAATTGTTATTATTTCAAATACCATATAGCCTAAAGAAAACAATTTAGCTGCAGTTGATATAACAAGTTCAATATTCTTTTCTGTATTTCTTATCCTATTAGCTCTATTTTTTTGTCTACTGCTCATTTTGTTTTTTATCATTGGATTTAATGAAATATTAAAAACCAATGAAGAAATTAAAACTAAAGCTAATATTGAATAAACTACGATATGAGTTATTGAATTAGTAACAACATTCAAATAGATTTGATAAGCATAAACACCTAAGAATATTAATGATGCAGCTGTACTAAATATAAAAATTCTATTTTCTGTTTTTAATTTAATTAAATTAAAGGCAGCATAAGTATTCTTATATGAAACTATTTCTTTTCCTTCTTTTTTTACTTTATTGGTCTCTTTTACAAATCCCTTTACTTTAGAGATCATATCTCTTAATCCCATAAACATCACCACTTATAATTCTATTAATTCTTTTATAATTATATCTTCTTTACCTGTAGGTAAAACATAGCTATCATTAGGTAAATATAATATAGCTTTAATATTAGCATCCTTAGCACAAAAAACATCTAATGTTCTATCACCAACATAATATGTTTCATTAATATCTAGATTATATTTATTTATAATATATTTTACGCCTTCTCCAGATGGTTTTGGCATAAATCCATATTTTGATGTTACTATTTCTTTAAAGAATTCATAAATGCCTAATCTTTTTAAAATAGCTTCACTGCTATTTCCTCTATGAGTGTATACGAAATGAGTATCTCCTTCATTTTTTAATTTTAGTAAGGCTTCATATGCTCCTTTAATTAATTTAATATCTACATCATTATTATGAGCATATTTATGATATGTTTCATAAAGATTATCTAAGCTAATATTATTTTCAATACTTATATCAGTTAAATATTTTCTTACAGATGTTTCTTTTATTCTTTTTAAAATATTAACTATATCATCTTCAATTTTAAATTCGTTTACTGTTTTTAAAACAGCATTAGATATTACATCATATGAATCTAATAATGTACCATCTAAATCCCAAATATATGTTTTATTCATAATATACTACTTTTACTGAATTTACTCTTATTTGTTTTTTGTTTTGAATATCATTTTGATTTCTAATTCTAATCTTGCTTACGCCTTTTTCAGCAAATATTCTTGTTAAAGTCTTACTAACAACTTCAACCTTTCCATGTTCAACCTGCTCATCACCTGCAAATGGATAATTAGAATCAGTTTCAAATTCTAAATATTTAATTTTTCCTTTTGTTACGCTGCAATAAACAATTGTTTGAACATACAATCTATAAGGTAGGTTTGTAACAACTTGTTCAATTCTTTCTCCTGCTGAATTTTCAAAAACGAAATCACCTTTTCTCCAAAAATAACTCTTATTTTCTCTTTGTGCATATTGGCTTTGATATTCAGCATTAAATAAAATTGTTTCTTCCTTTAATACTTTTCCATCATTATCTAATGTTTCATATAAATTAGAATTACCAGATGTTCCCTTAATTATTTTATAAATAACAGGAAAAGCCACATTTGATTTAGTATCTCCTGCAAGCTCTGGTTGAGATTTACTTGAATAATATGTGTAAAAGCCTCCAGCAACAATTGTATCACCATTACTTATAGTTTTAGTATTTATACCACTATCTAAAGTTGCTGAATATACTTGAACACTTTTTCCACCTGTAGAATCAACTAAATAAACACTATAAGAACTATATTTATCATTAAAATAAGGTGATCCTTCTACGATTCCTTTAATATAAATCTTTTCTTTTGAATATGATGTATTAGTTCCTATAATATCTAAAGCTTCTTTTATTGTATATGGATTTTCTAATGTTCCTTTTTCTGCTTCTATAACAGGTTCTCCTATATCATCATGCTTTTCTTTATTATTTTCTTTAGAATCGCATGAAGCTAAAGAAAATAATAACAATAATAAAATAAACAATTTTTTCATAAACACTTTTCCCCTAATTTAAATTATAATAATGATTCTAAATTCTTTCTAATTTCTTTAATAAAATCTAAAGAATTTAATGCATTAGTTTTAACTCCTTCATCAACTAAATTAATTAAGTCCTTTGTCATATTACCATCAAGAAGTGTTTTAACACATGCTTCTTCTAGCTTATTAGCAAAATTGATTAAATCATTTAATTTATCAAGCTCTCCACGCTTTCTTAAAGCACCGCTCCAAGCATAAATTGTTGCCATAGGGTTTGTTGATGTAACCTCACCCTTTAAATATTTATAATAATGTCTTGTTACAGTACCATGAGCTGCTTCATATTCATATACTCCTTCTGGAGATACTAAAACAGATGTCATCATTGCAAGTGAACCAAAAGCTGTTGATACCATATCTGACATAACATCACCATCATAGTTCTTTAATGCCCAAATGAAGCCACCTTCAGATCTTATTACTCTGGCAACAGCATCATCAATTAAAGTATAAAAATAAGTAATTCCTAATTTTTCAAATTGATCCTTATAACAATTATCATAAATTTCTTGGAATTTTAATTTAAATGTTTGATCATATTTTTTAGAAATAGTATCCTTTGTTGAAAACCATAAATCCTGCTTAGTATCAATTGCATACTTAAAACATGAATGAGCAAATGATTCAATTGATGAATCCTTATTGTATAATCCTTGAACTACACCTGCACATTCAAAATCATAGATAGTTTGTTTTTGAACATCACCATCAACTGATGTATATAACAATTCAGCTTTTCCTGGCTTTTCAATTCTAAATTCTGTATCCTTATAAACATCACCATAAGCGTGACGAGCAATAGTTATAGGCTTTTTCCAATTTTTAACAACTGGTTTAATTGTATCTATAATAATTGGGGCTCTAAATACTGTACCATCTAAAATAGATCTTATTGTGCCATTAGGACTCTTCCACATTTCTTTTAAATTATATTCTTCAACTCTTTGCTTATTTGGTGTAATAGTTGCACATTTAACTGCTACACCATATTTTTTTGTAGCATTTGCTGAATCAATTGTTATTTGATCATTAGTCTCATCTCTTTTTTTAAGACCTAAATCATAATAATCAGTTTTTAAATCTACGAAAGGTAAGATTAATTCATCCTTAATCATCTTCCATAAGATTCTTGTCATTTCATCTCCATCCATCTCAACGAGTGGTGTTACCATTTTAATTCTTTCCATACTTTCAAATACCTCCAAAACTATAAATAATTATATAATAATTATTATTTAATTAAAAGTATTTTCAAAAAAAGAAAAAGAAAGAAGGTTTTAGCCTTCTTTACTCATTTATAATAATTCAATTTCTTCTTTAGATAAACCTGTAAGTTTTATTATATCTTCAACTTTTAAATTCATTTGTTTTGCATTTTTAGCAACTTCAATTGCCTTAGTTTTTGAGCCTTCTTCTAATCCTTTAGCCATTCCTTCAGCCATAGCTTTTTCAGCTATTGCTTCTTTTTCAGCGCCAATATTTCTTCTTGCATGATCTTCATCTAGAAGTCTCCACATTTCAGCATCATCATTAATATCATGGCATGTCTTAATTACTTTATCCATAATTTCATCAGCTCCTTTTAAAGAATCTAATTCTTTTACTTCTTTTACCATTAATAGTCTATCCCAGATATCTTTATTATAATTCATATTTTTAAACTTTTCAATTTCAACGATTGTTATTGATCCTGAATTTTTTAAGTAATTTCCATTTTTATCTTTTAATTTAAAAGTATGAATTGCTTCATCATCCTTATATAATTTAAAATTTAAAAACCATAAATTATAAACCAAATCATGTTTATAACTTTCTCCTTTAGGATAAGCTCTCACAACTAAATCAGCATAATATTTTAAAAACCTATCTTCTAGTTTATATGTTGGATTAGTCTCCTGCATTTCAAAATCAAAACATTTATCTAACGCTTTAAATTTCAAATCATATTTTGATGATTTTATTTCGATACCATTATTATTTTCTGTTGGAAGCATAATAATTTTATCGGGTGTATTCCAATCTTTTAATTCCTCAATATATTTTTTAGCTAAAATTACTAATGCATCTAAATTCTTTTCAAAATTCATCTTAAACATTAAATCATCTGTTAACAAATAAAACTTTTTTTCTTTTTCCATTTTAATATCCTCCTTGAAGATATTAGCATAATGATTAAAATATGAAAAATCTCGTTTTTTGAGACTACTTAAATTATTTTTAATTTTTTTCTAAAATTTAACTTTAAAAAGGACAAAAATATATAGACAAAAAACAAAGAAAAGTCAAAAAAAAGAAAAAGACTCAATTTTTGAGTCTTTTTGCATAATTTTTAAAAATTATAATAAATTTTTTAATTCTTTATTATTTATAAAATTAATTAAATTTTCATATATAGCATTTGAAACTAAATCATTAGATTCTTTTGTTTGGGCACCTATATGAGGTAAAATAATAACATTTTCTTTTAATAAAGGATTATCATCATTTATTGGTTCTGGATAAAAAACATCTGCTGCATATCCTTTAATTAAATTATTTTTTAATGCATATAATAAATCGTCATTATTAACAATTAATCCTCTAGATGGATTTATAACAAATGGTTTTTTGATCATTTTATTAAATAAATCCTTATTAACATAATTTTTAGTTTCTTCATTTAAGGCAAGACCAATTATTATATAATCACTACTTCTTAACAATTCATCTAAAGATACTTCTTTTATATATGATATATTTTTCTTATGTCTATTGTATCCTAAGATATTCATATTAAATCCATCATGCATTATTTTAGCTGTATTAATTGAAATATTACCTAATCCGATAAATCCACATGTTTTATTTTTTAATTCAAATCCCAATAATGAATTAGAACCTAATTCTTTAACATTTAATGATTTTATAACATTTCTTGATAAATTAAGCATTAAAGAAATTGTTAATTCTGATACAGCATTTTTATTTAAGCCAGGTGTATTAAATACTTTAATACCTAATTTTTTAGCATAATCTAAATCTATCATATTATAGCCTGTACCATATACAGCTATTAATTTTAATTTTTTAGCGCTATCTAAAACTTCTTTATTTATTTCTTTATTACGAATTATAGCAATATCTGATATTGTTATATCATCTGTTATTTCAAATTTTTCTTTTAACAAATTCATAAATTCATTAGATATTGGTTCTACTACAAATAATTTCATTATGATCACCTGTCTAAATTATAATATAGAATTAATTTAAATAAAACAAAAAAGGCTTTAAAAGCCTTTGATTTTTAATAATGGCGCGTCCAAGAGGACTCGAACCCCTAACCTTTTGATCCGTAGTCAAACGATCTATCCAATTGATCTATGAACGCATTATATAGTGGCGGTCTGGACGAGACTCGAACTCGCGACCTCCTGCGTGACAGGCAGGCATTCTAACCAGCTGAACTACCAGACCACTACTTTAAGCCTTGATAAAAATATCAACGCTTGCTTATTATAGCATTGTAGTTTTTAATTTTCAAGCAAAATCTATTTATTTTCAATATTTTGTTCAATTTCGCTATTTTCTTCCTTATTCATCTTAATTCCTAATTTATCAACTTTACCTTTTTTGTAATTAATTAATATGATTAATCCAACCACAATATTGATTATACCAGAAATACCATTAATTGCGGCAGATGTATATACCTGGATGCTTAAGAATAAGGCCATCCAGCTAAAATTAGAAAAAGCTGATATAAATTTAAATAATATAATATTTTTATTATTATAAAATACATCTATTGTCCAAATTAGATTTGCAAATATTACTAAATAACCAAACCAATAGCTTGGCTTTTGTCTATCAAAAATAATATTAAAAGTAATACCTACCCCAACAATTAATACTAAAATTATAATTTTAAAATATTTGTTTGCCTTTTTAGATATTATTCCAATATCTCTTATCCAGCATAAAACTTCTTGGACTATTGATGAATATGATTTTTGTAAAAATTCAGAAAAAGCTAAAAATACATGTCCTACTGCTTGAAAGGATAAGACTGCTTTTTTATTTTTTAATGCTGATGTAATAAAGAATAAACCCATTCCGATAAATCCTAATACATTAGCTATTATTAAGACAACATCCATTTGAATCGCTCCTTTTAGCATATCTATTATATCAAATAAATAAAAAAAATCCATCACAATCGTGATGGATAAAAAATATTATCTTTTTCTTAGAGATTCAACTTCTTCTTTTAATCTTTCAACTTCACGCTCTAAAGCAATTATTCTGTGATTCATATCATAGAAGTTAAGTGGCATTTTACCATCTTTAATTCTTTTTTGATATCTTTCATAGGCTTTTTCACCATTTAATAATTTAAATGAGAAAAAGAATATTAATCCTAAAATTATCAAGAATAATCCAATAGGCATAAAGATTATTAAGAATAAAGTATCAATATATGCTAATATTATGCCTGTAATTACAAATACTAATCCGATAGAAGAAAATATACACAATAAAAGTTTTCTACAAAAATTAATGCTTTTATTAAAATTCTTTATGTATTCTTCTTTATCTTTTCTTTTATCCAAATCAGCAAAAATATCCATAATTACTTTTTCTCTTTAATAACTTCGGCAACTGTTGTTGCAAGAGTTGATACATTTTGAAGCTCAGATGGAACAATAATCTTTGTTGCAGTACCATTTGCTAAATCCTTAACAGCTTCATAGCTTCTTAATGTTAATACTTCTCTTGATGGATCTGCTGCCTTTAATGCCTTTAAACCATCAGCTTCTGCTTCTCTAATCAATTTAATACCTTCAGCTTCAGCCTTCTTAACATTTAAAATAGATTGTGCTTCACCTTCAGCCTTTTTAATCATAGCTTCCTTTTCAGCATCTGCTCTTAAAATTTGAGATTCCTTTTGACCTTCAGCAAGTAAGATTTGAGATTTTTTCTCACCTTCAGCAAGTAAAATCTTTTCTCTTCTTTCACGTTCAGCTCTCATTTGACGTTCCATGGCATCTCTAATATCCTTTGGAGGTAAAATGTTTTTAACTTCAACTCTATTTACTTTAATTCCCCAAGGGTCTGTTGCTTCATCAAGAATTGAACGCATCTTTGTATTAATAATATCTCTTGATGTTAAAGTTTCATCCAAATCTAATTCACCAATGATGTTACGTAATGTTGTTGCTGATAAATTTTCAATAGCAGCAATTGGATTTTCAACACCATAAGCATAAAGCTTAGGATCTGTTACTTGGAAAAATACTACTGTATCAATTTGCATTGTAACATTATCCTTAGTAATAACTGGTTGTGGATCAAAATCCTTAACTTGTTCTTTCATTGATACAACATAAGATACCTTATCAACAAAAGGTACTAACCAGTGTAAACCTACACCCCAAGTTGAATGATATCCACCTAAACGTTCTACAACATATTTAGATGTTTGTCTTACAACTCTAATTCTTGAAATCATGTAAGCAGCAACTATAAGTAAAATAATTGCTATAACAACAGAAACAATAATTACTGAACTATCAGCTAAAATAACATTAAACATTTTCTTCCCCTTCACTTTCTTCTGTCTTTCTAACTACAACCTTGTTTCCTCTTAAAGCAACAATTTCAACAACTGTTCCTTTTAATATATCTTCAGTATCAGCCTCTGGTAAAATTGCATTATAAATAATACCATTAACCTTTACTTCGCCAGCTTCAAATTTTGAAACTGTTTTTTCTAATATTGTCTTTTTACCAACAAATTCATCAACATTGGTATACCTTGTTGTCCTATCCATAAATTTTTTAACAATAGGTCTTGTTAAAATAAGAGATGTTAAAGATATAACAGCAAAAATAATTATTTCAACATACCATGGCACAAAATAACAAATAGCCATAGCGATTAATGCTCCAACTGCAAACCAAATTGAAACAAAATCCTGAGTTGCGGCTTCAGCAGATACTGTAATTACGAATACAGCAAGCCAAATCCATATCATGTATTCCTCAATAACCATAAAACTAAATCTCCCCTTCCTTAAATTTTATAACTATTGCCTTTTTAGCTTCGTCATATGAAGCCTTAAACCTTAAATATTTTCCTAAAGGAACCTTTAATTCCATGTTATCTGTAATATAATCTACTATCGCTCTTGAACAAATTCTAGCATAAGTATTAGAAACAGATAAAGGTAATAAAGATGAAGCTGATATTTCTCCACTTAACGCTTGATCCTTATTTAAAGTAAATACATAGGCTTTTTTTGCCTCTTTATCAATACCAACTCTTACTCTGTAAGCATCACCAAAATATTTTAGTAAGCTTTTATTGAATGTGATATGATTTTCATAAATAGAAACGAGGCCATCTTTCTTTTCGCTATCAAAGAATTCGATCATACTAAATTCCTCCTTATGGCCTCATTATATACCTAAATTATAAATAATTCAAGATAATTCAAATGAATTTTTATGAATTTATTATAATTTTATATTCTTATTTTTTTAATTTCCATGTTTTTTCTTCATCAAATTCAATTAATCTATCCTTATATATGCCACCGTATGCTCTTTTAAAAGCTTTTCTTGACATATTAGGGAATATTCTTGCAATTTCTTCTGATGAAGATTTAGCTGTTAATCTTAAAATACCATTATTTTTATCTAAATATTCTAAAATAGTTTGTCTATCAACATCTATTAATTCTTCCTTATGCTGATTTAAAATACCATAATAGCTATTATCTATTTTTTTAGATATTGTAACATTTACTTCTTGACCTAAACGATATTCTCCTCTTAATTGATTTAAAGGAACAAATACATAAGCTATATCCTTAGTAATAATACCAATACCCTTATCAGTTATTCTTTGAACATAGCCTTCCTTTATTTCTCTTTCTTCATAATTAATTTCTGTTAATTCTTCTATTTCATATCTATTTAAAGGCTTAGCAGTTAAAACATCCTTTTTCATTTTTAATCTAACGAATAAATAATCACCAACATTAGGCCATTTTGCCTCACTTATTGGTAAATAATCCTTAGAAATAAAAATATCTTTTGGACAATTAATATCAACAAATATACCAGATCCATCAAGTTTGTTAACCACCTTAACAAAATTAGCCTTATCTAGAGTCGTTAAAACATCTAATTCTGTTCCTGTAGGTCTTTTTTTATCATCTGTATATATGAATATATTTAATTCTTCTCCTGCTTCATGTTCTTTTAATGATTGCTTAAAATGCATTAAGATTTCATCAGCACCATCTGTAAGCATATAACCTAAATCTGATTTTCTTAATACCTTTAATTTATTATATTTTCCAATTTCCATTAATTTCTATCTCCATCTTTATAATTGCGATCTGTTTGTTTTAGATACATTTCTTTTTTAGAATTAAAATCCTTTTTAGGCTTTGTTTTTTTATTAAAATCATATTTTTTTAATAATTCTTTTTCTTTTTGAGTTAATTCCTTATTCACTAGCCTTAATCTCCTTTAATCCCATTTCATCAAGTAAATCTATTAATTCTTTAATGTTTTGTTCACTCATGTATGTATCTGGAATGCCTGAATCACAATTTATTTCTATAAATTCTTTTTTAGCATTATATAAGCATAAAATTGTATATATTTTTCTTTTTACAAAAACATATTTTTTAAAATCTTTTAAATCTATACTGAAGTCTTCTTCAGGCTTTAAGCTTTTAGTAAAGAATGTTAATCTTTGGAAATTTAAAATTCCTTTCTTTTCAGTCATTACAAAATAAGCTATACCTTTATTATATATACCACCTATATTTTTCTTTAAAAAAATAACAGCAGGTTTTTTACCTTTTAATCTACCTGAAACTTTTAAATTTTGAATAATTTGTGTTCTATTCATCTTCAAACTCACCGCATTCATTATAACATACTTTATATCTTTTTTAAATTTTTTTAATAAAATGGTTTGACAAGCGCTTTCATAAGTGATATTATTAAGGTACATAGAAAATAACTTTTCAAATAATCTCTCCCAAAAAGGGGAAAGAGCTATCCTTATACTGGATAGCTCTTTCTCTTTTTATTTTTTTAATTCATCCTTTGCCTTAATTAATCTATAAATAGTTTCATTAATTGGAACACTTATATTCTTTTCTTTAGCAAGCTTTACTAAAGTTGGGCCAAATATCTCAAGCTCATTTTTTCCACCATTATTAAAATCTAATGTTAATGATGTAACTCTATCTGATGAAAATGCTTCTACTCTTTCATGCATTAATTTAATGCTTTCATCTGTTAATCCAACATTATAAGCTTTTGAAACTTTATATACTTCATCAAATATATCGAATAATAATTCTTTTAATAAAGGATGAGTCATATCGCTATAGGTTGCATTTAATAATGCTGATACCTGGTTTATTCCTAAATTTAACATCCATTTAGTCCAGCATGTTGCTTCCATATTAGCTGGTATTTCATTTTTAATTTTATATTTATCAAATATCTTCTTTATTTTTAATAAATAATCTTTTGGTTCTTCATTATTCTTTTCACCAAAGCATAAATTAATTATTTTAGATGTAGCTACAACATTATCGCATTTATTTGATTCTGTATATACTAATCCATATAATACTTTATTATTTGGGAAAGCTTCTTCTAATTTTTTTCTTGCAGTTATACCATTTAAAAGAGGTAAAATGATTGTATCATCATTAACAAATTCTTTTAAATCTAATATTGCTTCATCCAAATCATAATTTTTAACTGAAACAATAATTAAATCCATCAACCCTTTAGTAATAACATTTGGTTTATATGTAATATCATTTACAATTACTTCTCTTTTCAATTTAAATGAACGGGTTTCATTTGCTAAAACATATAAATCACTATAACCATCTAATTGAGAATATAGCGTTATTCCTACTCCTCCAAAGCCTAAAATTCCTATTTTCATAAACTAAAACCTCCAAAAAAAACATAAATGGGCACATCTCTGTACCCATTTATTATACTATATTTTTAGATTTTTTTCATTATTCTTCTTTTCCAACATATTTAGTTGCTGGTCTTATTATCTTATTGCAATATAATAAATTTTCTATATCATGGGCAAGCCAGCCTACTGTTCTTGCTGCCGCAAAGATAGGAATGAATAAGTCTCTTGGAATATTTAACATTTCATAAATTAAGCCTGAATAATAATCGACATTAGCACAAACTCTTGTGCCTCTTTTTTCTTCTAAGGCCTTTATTGCTAATTTTTCAAATCTTTCATAGAATTCAAATTTTTTAGGATTCTTTTCCTTTGATAATTCTTTAGCTGTTTTTCTTAAAAGCTCACATCTAGGATCTGAAATAGAATATATTGCATGTCCTAAGCCATAAATTAAGCCTGTATTATCAAAATAATTTTTATCAAAAATCTTTTTGATTACACCATTGATTTCATCATCTGTCGCATCGAGTCCTATATCATTTATTATATAAGCCATCATATCAAGGTTTGCCATATTAGCTCCACCATGACGTGGGCCCTTTAATGATGCTAAAGATGCTGAAACCATTGAATAAATATCTGTTAGGGTTGATGATACTACTGTTCCTACAAAGGCTGAATTATTTCCTCCACCATGGTCTGCATGCACCATCAAGCACATATCTAATGTTTTTGCCTCAAGCTCTGTAAATTTACCATCATTTCTTGACATATATAATAAATTTTCAGCGAATGAATATTCTTTTTTAGGAAAATGAATATGAAGTGAATCATTATCTAAATAATGAGTTTTTGCTTGAAGTGAATAGGAAATAATTGCTGGCATTTTAGCAATTAATGATATTGATTTTTTTATTAATTCAAATGGTTCTAGATTATCAGGATCATCATCAAATGAATAAAGTGATAATATACATCTATTGATATGATTCATTAAAGATCTAGATGGGTTAGGTAAAATGATGCTTTCCAAAAAGCCATTAGGTAGGTTATATTCACTGCTTAACAATTCTTTAAATTCATATGCTTCAAGCTCATCTGGATAATGACCAAAAAGTAATAAAAAGCATGTATTTTCATAACCAAAATTGCCTTTTGCAAGCTTAGCTATTTCTCTTATATCTATACCTCTATAATATAGATTTCCTTCCTTGGGAAGCTTTTTATCATTTTCTACATAATAGCCAGATACTTCTGCAACCTTAGTTAAACCAACTAAAACGCCTGTACCATTATCATTTCTTAAGCCCCTTTTAACCTTATATTTATCATATAATTCAGGAGCAATATAACCATCTTTTAATAAATCATCAAATTTTCTTTTTAAAAAGTCAGACATAAAATATTCCTTTCTAGAAAGTATTTAATAGACCACCTTTATTTATTAAGAATAAATCATCATCTGTTAAATCAAATTCTTTTTTGTATGTTTTATTTTTAGTTACATTTGTAACTATTATTTCTTTTTCATTCCAATCAATATTAATTTCATCTAAAAGCTCTGCTTCTATATCTAATTCAATTGGTAAAATACCAAAATTAATTAAATTCTTTTTATGAATTCTTGCAAATGAAGAAGCTATTACAGCTTTGATTCCTAAATATCTAGGTGCTATAGCCGCATGCTCTCTAGATGATCCTTGACCGTAATTTTGTTTCGCAACAATTACACCAGCTCCATTAGATAAACATCTTTTTGAAAAATCAGGATCAATATTAGAAAATACAAATTCTGATATTTTTTCAATATTTGATCTATAAGGTAATACCTTAGCACCAGCAGGCATAATGTGGTCTGTTGTAATATTATCTTCTAAAGTAATCATAGCTTTTGCTTTTATATGATTTCCAATAGGTTGGAATTTAGGGATTGGTTTAATATTTGGTCCCATTACAACCTCACTTTTAAATGTTGGCTTATATAATAAGCTATCACATTTTGGATAATCTACATCTAAAGAAAATTCTGGATCAATTTTGCATCCTAAAGGATTTGAAATATATCCATTTACGGCAGATAATGCTGCAACCTCAGGAGATACTAAATATACTTTAGCTGAATTTGTACCACTTCTACCATAGAAATTTCTATTAAATGTTCTTAATGATACTGCATCTGTTGCAGGTGATTGTCCCATACCGATACATGGTCCACATGCTGATTCTAAAATTCTTGCACCTGCTTCTAACAATACATCTAATATACCATTTTTAGTAATCATTTGTAAAACCTGTTGGCTTCCTGGTGCGATTCCTAAAGAAACATCCTTATGAATCTTTTTACCTTTTAATATTGAAGCAACCTTAACAAAATCATAATAGCTTGAATTTGTACAAGAACCAATTAATACTTGATCAACCTTAATATCTTTTAATTCAGAAATATTTTTTACATTATCAGGTGAATTAGGGCATGAAGCACAAGGCTCTAATGTATTTAAATCAATTTCTATATTTTCATCATATGTACAATCTAAATCTGCTTCTAATGGAATATAATCTTCTTCTCTTTTTTGAATTCTTAAGAATTCCTTTGTAACCTCATCTGATGGGAATACTGAAGATGTAGCTCCTAATTCTGCACCCATATTACAAATAGTAGATCTTGCAGGAACTCCTAAAGTCTTAACACCATCTCCATAATATTCTATAACCTTATTTACGCCGCCTTTAACAGTCATTATGCCTAAAAGATGAATAATTATATCTTTTGCTGAAACTCCGTCTCTTAAAGCGCCTTTTAGCTTAACTCCAACAACTTTAGGTCTAACGATTGTAAATGGTTTACCTGCCATTGCACAAGCAACATCAAGTCCACCAGCACCAATAGCGATAGCACCAACACCTGATGATGTAGGTGTATGTGAATCTGAACCTAAAATAGTTCTTCCTGGTACAGCAAATCTTTCTAGATTTACTTGGTGACAAATACCATTTCCAGCCTTTGAATATACTATTCCATATTTATCAGCAACTGTTTGTAAGAATTTATGGTCATCAGCATTCATAAAGCCATTTTGTAATGTATTATGGTCAACATATGAAACAGATAATTTAGTTTTAACTTTGTCTAAACCAAAGCTTAAAAATTCCAAATAAGCCATTGTACCTGTTGCATCCTGTGTTAATGTTTGATCAATAATAATACTCATTGTATTATTTTCTAAATCTTCAGAAACCTTATGTGCATCTAAAATTTTATATGTTAATGTTTTTCCCATATTGAGGCCCCCTTATTACAAATATATTAAACATTATAACACAAACATATCCAATATCAAAACACAAAAATATATTTTTATGTAGATTTTTTCTATAATTTGTCGATAAAATCATTAAATTATAAATAATAATTCTAAAATAATCACTTATTTTAAAATTTTATTTGTTCGATGTTTTATTTTATTATTTTTATTAAATAAAATACAAAAAAGTCCTCAAAAATTAATTTGAGGACTAATTTATTAAATTAGCATTTTAATAATGCGTATAATTTCTTACCACGTCTAATAACAATGAATTTTTCTTCAATGGCATTTTCTTTATTCATTAAGAAATTCATATCAGTAACCTTTTCACCATTTACTGATACTGCACCACTTTGAATAAATTGGCGTGCTTCTCTATTTGATGATGCTAAACCTGCCTCAGTTAAAGCTTGAATTAATGTTTGACCATTAGCTTCAATTGAAGGTAAATCTCCAAATCCCATTTCAATTTCTTTTGCAGAAAGTGACTTTATATCACCTGAGAATAATGCATCACTAATTTTAACTGCTTCTTGATATGCTTCTTCGCCATGTAAGAATTTAATAACTTCATGAGCTAAAGCTTTATGAGCTTCTCTTAAATGAGGTGCTTCATTATTTTTCTTTTCTAATTCTAATATTTCTTCTTTAGATAAGAATGTTAAGAATTTTAAATAATCAATAACCTTAGAATCTTCTGTGTTAATAAAGAATTGATACATTTCATATGGTGATGTCTTTTCTTTATCTAACCAAATAGCTTTACCATTTGTTTTACCAAATTTAGTACCATCTGATTTAGTTAATAAAGGCATTGTTAAACCATATACTTCTTTTCCTGTTTTCTTTCTTGTTAAATCAATACCTGCAGTTATATTTCCCCATTGGTCTTGTCCTGCAACCTCTAATGTTACATTTTTATTTTCACATAACCAATAAAAATCTAATGCTTGCATAATCATATAAGAAAATTCAGTATATGTGATACCTGTATCTAGACGTCTAGCTACAATATCCTTATTTAGCATATAATTAACATTAAAGAACTTTCCATAATCTCTTAAGAAATCAATAAAGTTAATATCTTTATACCAATCGTAGTTATTTACAACCTCGCAGCCAAATAAATCAATTAATTGTTTCTTTAAGCAATTGAAATTGTGATCAACAGTTTCTTTTGTAATCATAGGACGTTCAGCATCTGGCTTTGGATCTCCAATTAAACCAGTACCACCACCAACTAAAACAATTGGGTTATGGCCAGCTTCCTTTAATCTTTTACAAATTAAGAAGCTTGAAAAATGTCCAATGTGAAGTGAATCACCTGTTGGATCTGTTCCTATATAAAAAGTCATTCCACCTTTATTTAATTTTTCTCTTAATGATGGATCAGATACATCCTTTATTAATCCTCTCCATTCTAATTCTTCATAAATACCCATAATAATTTCCTCCAAAAAAATAAATAAAAAAGTCCTTAAAAATTAATTTAAGGACGAATAATTTCCGCGGTACCACCTTAATTCTATAGAAATATTCTATAGCACTTAAAAATTGGCTTTTCTCCAAGAGTGTAATTCATATATTAAAGCTTCATCCATTTTCACCAACCACGGATTCTCTTATTTTAGTTTTTTAATATACTACTATTTTCTTTTCATCGAAAATATTAATTTGATTCTCTTTCAACAATGTGGTATGGAAGTACTACTTTTGTTGATTCGATTGTTTCATGCTTCATGATCTTAGTTAATAATCTCATTGAAACAGCACCAATATCATACACCGGTGTATCTACGCATGTCAAGTTAGGTCTTGATAAAATTGCATATTTTGTATTTTGTAAACCAATTACAGAAATATCTTCAGGAATCTTAAAGCCTGCCTTTATAGCTTCATTGATAAAGCTTACAGCAATTGAATCTCTAACAGCAATTAAGCCATCAACATCATTATTCTTTAAGAATTCTTCAATGTGTAATTTATTTACAGCAACATCACCAGATGTTCTAAAGATTTTAGGTTCTAAGCCTGCTTCCTTCATCGCATCAATATAACCTAATTCTTTATATTCATTAATAGAATATTTTCTTACTGTTGAAGCAAGATATATATGCTTTCTTCCTTTATTTAATAATTCCTTAGTAATTTCATATGTAGCTTTTTCATAATCAATTCTTACTGCAGGAATATTTTCTTTATAGAATACATTTGATAAAACAAGTGGAATTTGAGCATCCTTAATATGATTTAAAACTAATTCCATTTGTTCAGGAGATAATTCATCATTTAAGAATAAGATTCCATCAACTTGCTCAGCAACTACAGAACGGATTGTTTCTTTAATATCTTCATGTTCTGTTAAGGTAAATAGCTTTGTAGCATAATCATATTTTTTAGCTATATCTAAAATACCATTTAAAAGTTGAGCTGCTGAAGCTCTTGATACATCAGCCAAAATAACACCGATAGTTGTTGATTTTCTACTTGCAAGTCCTCTAGCAATAGCATTAGGACGATATCCAAGCTCCTTAATAACAGCTAAAACCTTATCTCTTGTTTCTGGATTTACTTTTTCAGGATTGTTCATAACACGGCTAACGGTTGCTAAAGAAACGCCAGCTCTACCTGCAACATCATAAATAGTTACGTTATTTGACATAGTTCTTCACCTCAAAAATCTAAGCACATTATAACATAAAACTGAAACGTTTTCAATTATTTTCATAACTTTATGAAAGAATTTTCATCAAAATAAAAATGGTGAAAAAATCACCATTTCTATCATTCTTTTCCATCCCAGCAATAAGTACATAATTTATTTTCATCAATTTCACAAGCCTTCTTTAAATCATCTAATCTATTGAAAGCAAGTGATGTGAATTTTAATTCCTTACGAATTGCTTCTACCATGTTTTTATATTTTTCACTATCTGGGTCAGTGTATTGTTTTAAGATTTCATCTGTTACATCACCTTCAAGTTTAGCAATAACTCTTCTTGTGATTAATTCCATTTCAGATTTAGATCTTGAGAAATTTAAATATTTACAACCATATACAAGTGGTGGACAAGCTGATCTAATATGAACCTCTTTGGCTCCACTTTGGAATAAATATTCTGTTGTTTCTCTCATTTGAGTTCCTCTAACGATAGAGTCGTCTAATAATAATAGCTTCTTTCCTTCAATTAAATCATGAACTGGAATAAGCTTCATTTTAGCAATTAAATCTCTCTTTTCTTGGATTGTAGGCATAAAGCTTCTTGGCCAAGTTGGAGTATATTTAATGAATGGACGAGAAAATGGAATTCCTGATTGATTAGAATAGCCAACTGCGTGGGCAGTACCTGAATCAGGTACACCTGCAACAACATCAGCTTCTACATTATCACGCTTTGCGATATATTCACCGCAATTGTAACGCATTTTTTCAACGCTCAATCCTTCATATGAAGATGATGGATATCCATAATATACCCATAAGAATGTGCATATACGCATTTTATCTCCAGGCTTAACTAATGTTTTTACGCCTTCATTTGTAATAACACAAACCTCACCAGGTCCTAATTCTTTATAATCATTATATCCTAAATTTAAATATGCAAATGATTCAAATGATACTGCATATGAATCTTGCTTATGTCCTATAACTGCAGGGGTTCTTCCATATTTATCTCTTGCAGCATAAATTCCTTTTTCATTCATTAATAATAATGTTAAGGATCCGTCAATTGAATCTAAGGCATATTTAATACCTTCAACCAAATTTTCTTTTGTATTAATTAATGACGCAACAAGCTCTGTTGGATTAATATCTCCACCACTCATTTCTAAGAAATGAGAAAAGCCAGTTTTGAATAAATTATCTTGTAATTCATTAATATTATTAATCTTACTTACTGTTGTTATAGCGTAAGTACCATGATGTGATTTAACAATCAAAGGCTGAGGTTCATAATCAGAAATACATCCAATACCCATATTACCTTTCATTTTTAATACATCCTGCTCAAATTTTGTTCTAAAAGGAGCATTTTCAATATTGTGAATTGATCTATCAAATCCGTTTTCTCCATAAACTGCCATACCACCACGTCTTGTACCTAGGTGTGAATGGTAATCTATTCCAAAAAACAAATCAAAAACACAATCTTTTTTTGAAACTACACCAAAGAATCCGCCCATTTTCAATACCTCCAAAAAAACACTACTATTTTATCATATGTTTTTAGATTTTACTATAAAATAAAAGAAAAAAATAAAAAAATTACAAATAAAAAAGCCACCTCAAGGGTGACTCTTAAATTATCGACGTTCTTTGATACGAGAAGCCTTAGCTGATAAGTTACGGATGTAGAATAATCTAGCACGACGAACTTTACCATGTCTTAAAACTTCGATATGGTCGATTGATGGTGTATGAATAGGGAAAGTACGTTCAACACCGATACCGTAAGAAACTTTTCTTACTGTGAATGACTCAGAAATACCAGAGCCTTGACGCTTAATAACTAAGCCTTCAAATACTTGGATACGATGAGTATCACCTTCAACGATTTTAACAAATACTTTTACAGTATCACCAGCTCTGAAATCTGGTCTTTCTTGTAAGTATTGTGCTGTAATTTCGTTAATTAAAGCTTGACCTTTTGCCATGTTCTTTTCTCCTTCAAACAAAACTCATAGCCAATAAATCCCATGTTGCCAGCGGAGTAATGTGCTTTGCTGCATAAAACAGCTTTTATATCTTATCATAATAATTACACAATTTCAATAGTAAAATCATTTTTATTTATTTTATAAAAATATCAAAATGATAGTTTTTACAGTCTAATCTATCATAATGATTTTTTAAGTCAATTTTATTTAATTTTAAATCATTTAATGCTATAATTATTGCAAGGAAAGGAGAAAGGTGTTTGTTTATGGCAAAAACTTATAAAAACGATTATTTCGGAATTAATAAGATTGTATCTGCTATCCTTGCTTTCTTCTTCGGTGGTATCTTAGGTATCATTGTAAGATTCTTAGAAGGTAACGTTGTTGCAGGTATCGTTCGTTTAATCATTGCTATTACTGGTGTTGGTGCTTTAATTGTTGGTATCATCGACTTCGTAATGATTTTATTAAACGGTAAGATCTTAAGAGTTCTTTAATATTAGGGAAATATTATTAATGAAAAAAGCCACTTCATACGAAGTGACTTTTTTTATTTTTTTAAGCATATTAATAAATAAACAATACCAATTGGCCAACAAAATACCATTAATATTACAAATAATATAACACTAAAATTTTTATTTGTGCAAGTAGAATTACTACTATTGCTCGTTAAGCTAAAATTAGATAAAGTTTCAGAAATTGAAGATGTAGCTTTATAATTTGGATTAGCTGAACCACAATATTTACATACCTTTTCTGTATCAGTCCAATTGTGACCACAATTAGGACATTCAACAAATTTATGTTCCATTATTGATTCTCCTTATCAGTTGCTAATCTTTTTTCTTCTTGAATTTCAATTGTTTTTCCTTCAGATACTTCTTCTCTTTTTTTAGCAAGCTTATCTTGAGCACTAAAGCCAAAAATAAAGGCAACATAAACAATTAATGCAAATGCGATAATTAAAATACCTACTAACCATTTTAAATCAAAATTAGCTAAAGCAATATATCTTATTCCTAAAGGAATTAATTGATATAAAGATGCTAGGCCAACAAGCATTGCTGATGAGCCAGTTTTGGCTTTAGATAATAATCCATAGCATACACCTGCAATAAATAAAATACCAAATAATACTTTAGATGTAATATATAATGCTAAGCCTTCGTTAGTAAATTCATTTTTAAATGTAAATGGAATAATTATAATTAATGCTAAAACAATTAATGCTTCAATAATAAAACCAACTTGTAATCTTTTCATATGTTACACCTCATTAATATAATTTATGTCCACATTCTGAACAGAATTTTTGACCAGCTTCAATTTTTGATCCACATTCAGGGCAGAATCCTAAAATTTTACTTCCACATTCTGGACAGAATTTAGAATTTACATCTATTAAATTATTACAGTTTGGACATTTAATCTTTTTATCATTTTCTTTTGCTGGAGGAATAATTCCCATATTATTTGTAACATTTCCTGCCATATTCATACCCATACCTACGCCCATCATAGTAGCGGCAGCACCATTATTTTCAGCACCAGCTTCTAAAATATCGTAGCCACGAGTTGTTCTATACACTTGATCTCCAAGTTGCTCATATTCAGCCTTCTTATGTAATATATCATTAAGCTTAGCTAAATCCTCTTCAGGTACATTGATTGATTCAATGCTTAAATTAATTACATCAAAGCCAAATTGCTCTAATTCAGCTCTTAATTCTTCTTCTAATACCTTTTGGATATCATCAATATGTAAATCAATTTCAAAATATGTAATCTTATTATTAATTATATATTTTGATAATTGCTTTTTTATAATTTGATTAATCTTTCCCCTAAAGAAATCTTGAATAATAGAAAAATCAATAATTTGATTTTTCATAATTGTTCCAACTAAAGTTTGGAAGAAATATTGATAATTAATCAATTTAATTCCCATTTGTCCTCTAGCTCTAACATTGATTTGAATTTGATATTTAGGATCAAGTAATTTAATTGGATCACTTGTACCCCATAGCATATCTAATTTAATTCTTTTATTAATGAAATAAATTTCAATTGGATATGCATTTTTACCACCAAAGAAAGCTTTAGTAAAGCCCTTTAAGAAAGGTAAAAATTCAGAATTAATTTTAAAAGTTCCTTCTTCACAAATCTTTTCAATTTTTCCATTGTGAACTATTATTGCAACTTGTCCTGTAGAAACAATTAATCTTGAATTATTGTTAAATTCATCTACAGAATGCTTATAGATTAACCAATCTATACCATTGCCATTGTACTTAATTACGTCATAAAAAGCCATTATCGTATACCTCACAGCCTTTATTATATAACAACATGTTATCGTTTTCAAATATGATAATTTAAAAGACCAGTTCAAGCTGGTCTTTTAATTGTTATTCATTTTCTTTTTTATTTTTCATCTTTCTTTTCTTCTTCAAAATCAGGCTTAACTTCATTGCTTGATGTATCATCAACTGTTCCATTAATGCCAAAGTTTTCTCCACCATAAACTAAAAACTTGATTTTACCATATAAGGCTACAGAGATTAAATCTAGTATTGACATAAAGAAATTAAATACTAAGGCTAAAATCCATCCAATAAGTGAGGCAACATCTCTATGATCTAAGAATCTATCTAAACGATATAAGAAGCTAAAGAACCAACCCCAAAATGGAATTAATAAAATAACCTTTAATGCTTCAGTTTGTTCATCGAACCATTTGCAGAATCCCATAATAAAATCCCCCTTTTTCCTAATTATAGTTAGATAGGGGGATTTTTTCAATATTAATTATTAAATACTTCTTCTTTATACAATTTATCGTTAATTGTTGTATTAATAAGCTTTATATTTTCACAAAGCTTTAAAGAGAAATCCTTTTCTCCTTTGAAGCTTGAATTCTTAATATAAATATCATGAATTTTCTTTTCAGGAAGACCTTCAACCTTTAACACTGTCTTTGATGAATCACAAAGAATATTTTCAATATAGATATTTTTAAATTCAGGTACGTCCTCTAAATCTACAGTAACCTTACCTTCATTAGAATCCTCAATAGAAATTAAAACATATCCCATTGTAAATATCATTGCCTCACCAATAATACGTGACATTTGAATATTTTTAATAGTGATATCTTCAACAACTCCTCCACGGCCTAGGGCAGACTTAAATCTAATACCAATATCAGTACCAGCAAAGATACAATCTTCTATTAAAACATTCTTAACGCCTCTACTCATTTCAGATCCTACAACAAATCCACCATGAGCATCAAGCACCTTACAGCCATGAATCCAAACATTTTCTGTTGGGATTTTTTTAAGTCTTGCTTCTCTATTTTTACCAGACTTAATACAAATACCATCATCACCCACAGAAAATTCTGTATTTACGATTTCACAATTTTTACAAGATTCTAAATCTAAGCCATCACCATTTTGAGCATAGGCTGTATTTTTAACCTTAGCATCCTTTAATGTGAAATTTGTACAATATAAAGGATGGATATTCCATGCAGGTGAATTCATTAATGTTACACCTTCAATTAATACCTTATCACAGCCAATTATAGATACCATTACTGGTCTATACATATCCCAATTTTCTTGAGCCAATTCTAAGGCATTAGGTAGGCTATAATCAGGTTCACCCTTAAATAATCCATCATAATATGTTTTTGTAGGACACCAAATCTTAGATTCTTTTGTTTCATAAACATATTCACTATCCTTTAATAGGCGATCCCACATTTTATCTGTTACCTTAAATTTTTTAATACCTCTCCATAAATGACCATTACCATCAATTACACCACTTCCTGTAATTGCGATATTTTTCTCGTTTTTCGCATTAATAGGAGAAATACATCTTATCTTTTTAATTCCTTCATATTCTGTAAATATTAAAGGATATTCTTCTTCTGATTTTAAAAAGTTTAAATAAGCACCAGCTTCTAAATATAAATTAACATTAGATTTTAAAGTTATTGGTCCTGTCTTAAAATAGCCATTAGGAATAATAACCTTTCCTCCACCATTTTTAGTGCATTCATCAATAGCTTTTTGAATAGCTTCTCTATTATTTATTGATGAGCTTGCCTTCGCACCAAAATCTAAAATATTATATTCCTTATTAATAAATTCAGGTCTTATTACATTAAATTTCAATTAAATCAACTCCTAATATACTATAACATATTTATTTTATTTAGAAAGGAAAAATCATACCAAAAAACATTTTTTAAATATAGAGAAAAGAGTAAGCTCATCGCTTACCCCTTCCCCTATTTTATCTTATCATTTAAGGAAAATTTATTTTTTAGTTGTAGAACCAAATCCGCCATTTCTCTCTTCTGTTGCATCATCATCAAATGTGATACCATATTCTACAAAGATACCTTGCATAAAGCCTGTTCCAGCTTCAATTTCAACTGTCTTTCCTTCATTTGAATCATTAGTTATTTTAGCAAAAATATGACCTTCATTATCAGAATAATAATAATCTGAATCAATAATACCTACTGTATTATTTAATTGAAGTCTATATTTAAATCCTAAGCCTGATCTAGGATATAGCTTTAATACCCAATTTTCTTCCATATAAGATCTAATACCAGTAGGTACCTTAACTGTCTCACCTGGCTTTAAAGTAATCTTAAATGGCGCATAAAAATCATATCCTGCAGAGCCTTTAGTTGCTCTTTTAGGAAGCTTTAGGTTATCATAAAGCTCTTTTATCTCATTATCAGTTAAATTATCAAATCCTGATTTAAATTGTTCAAATGACACTTTTTCAAATCTAGCAATTCTTTTTGCTTCACTCATCTTACTGAACCATCCTCATATAAAACTATTCTACCTTCACGTTTAGTTCTTTTAATATCAATTACTCTTTGATTAGAACTTCCTACCCAGTGAAGCTTTGGATCAAACTTATCTATTTCAAAACGGCCATCACAAACAACATCTAGCATTGAGATAAATGGTAAAGATGAAATTTGTTCATATGTATAACCTGTATATAACCATTTTGTTTTATTAGGGAATTTAGCATTAATTTCAGCTACTAATTCTCCGATTGTATTTACATTAACTGGATGAAGTGGGTCTCCACCTGAAAATGTTATTCCTGAAACATAATCCTTTTTTAATTCTTCAAAGATTTCTTCTTTAGCAGAATTATCAAATTCTAAGCCTCCATTAACATCATGTGTTACTGGGTTTTGGCAATAAGGACAGTGATGTCCACAGCCTGCAACCCATAAAACAACACGAAGGCCAGAGCCATTTAGCATATCATCCTTTGTTATATTATGATAACGCATCTACATACTCTTCCTTTCTGCAATTTCAGCCATTTTTGCAGAATTTAAACGAGTATCTCCATTAACTCTTGAATAAGATAAATAGCCGTTCATTCTTTCAATCTTTGTTAAATTTCTACTTCCGCACTTAGGACAAACATCCATAGATAGCTCTTGATGTCCACAATCCTCACAATATGCAAGACTTAGGTTTACACCCTCATAGAATCCTAAATCCATAGCTCTTCTAATTAAGCTTCTAATTGCGTCCATATTATAATCAATTGGATATTTAACATATTGAATCTTTCCACCATTAGCTAAATCCCAGAATCTCTTTTCCTTATCTTGTTTTTGAATAGGAGAAATTTCTTCTGTTACATGGCAATGGAATGAATTAGAAACATATGGTCTATCTGATACATTTTCAACAATACCATATTTCTTTCTAAATTGAGTAATTTGGGTACCACATAAGCTTTCAGCAGGTGTACCATACATTGCATATAAATGGTTATCCTCATGCTTAAATTCAACAATCTTATTATTAATATGAGTCATTACCTCTAAGGCAAACTCACCATCTTCAACAATACTCTTACCATTGTATAGCTCTTGAAGCTCATTTAAGGCTGTAAAGCCAAATGAAGCTGTGGCAGCCTTTAATAAAGGCTTAATCTTATCTGAAGGTTGTAGATTTCCACCATAGAAACCACCTTGGCAATATGCAAGTGGGTTTGTTGATGCACGCATTTCACCTAAATAATCATATGTTCTACAATGAATTTGTCTAATCATTTCTAGATAATAATCTAATACCTCATAGAAATCCTTAGATTCTTTTCTAGCCTTAGCTAAAATCATAGGAAGATGTAGTGAAATAGCACCAATATTAAATCTTCCAACAAACACTGGCTTATCATCCTCATCGGCTGGTTCAAAGCCGCCTCTTTCATAATATGGTGATAAGAAAGCACGGCAGCCCATTGGTGATATTACAGCACCATATTTTTTATACATAGAAGGTACATATCCTTCTCCTGTTAAGCTTAACCAATCTGGATACATTGTCTTTGATGAAGTTAATAATCCTTCTTCAAATAAATCCTCATTGATACAACCAGGTCCATGTAAGTCCTTATCATATAAGAATACAATTTTAGGGAATAAAACAGGACGCTTTCTTCCTGGCTTACCTTGTCCACCACGTCTTACCTTTAAGCATTCAATAGTACACATCTTTTCAAAACGAGATGTACCAGTACCTAAAGTTACAGTAATAAATGGATAATCACCACGTGATGATCCTACTGTATTAAATTTATATTCAAGACCTTGCCAGCCTTGTTTAAATTCAGTTCTAACATCCTCTAATGCTTGATCATTTGCCTTAGCTCTATCAAGTCCTAATCCAACATATTTATGATATTGTCTTTGGAATGATTTTTCAGCATATTCATTTAATATCAAATCAATTTGAGGAACTGTAAAGCCACCATATTGTTGAGCTGCAGTAGATAAAACGATATCTCCGATAACGTCGAAGGCAACATCAAGTGATTTTGGTTCATTATACCAAATGTTACCCATTTCAAATCCACCCTTTAATACTTTCCCTACATCAAATAGACAGCAGTTCATTGTATCACGTCTTGCTGACATATCATGTACATAAATATAGCCATCACTAATGGCTTGTAATTCTTCTACATTTAAGAAGAATTTCTTATATAATTCCTTATTTAATTGATTATAGATTAAGCTTCTTTTTGTTGATACTAGGGCACTATCAGTATTTGAGTTTTCCTTATCTCCAATATACATGATAGATTGGCTCTTCATATAAACCTCATCTAGCATATGAACGAAGTCTTGTTTGTAATTTCTATAATCCCTATAGCTTTTCGCAACATTTGGAAAATGTAATTCAAGTGAACCCTCAACCAAATTATGCATATCAGGAATTCTAACCTCAGTTAAATGTCTAGTTTTAATTCCATCAATTACTGAACCTACAATTTCATCTAAATCATTATCACTAAATTTTACCATTACTCTAGCTGCAGATTTAGAAACGGCCTTTTTGATTTTTTCAGGTCTAAAAGGTTCTAAAGTGCCGTCTTTTTTAATGATGACAATGTTATCCAAATTTTCCATAACTTTACACCCTCTTTAATGCATTGTTTTTTCAAGTAAGGACATTTTATCATTAAAAAATGAACTCTTCAATTAAACTAAATAAGATTTAATCTTTTTAATATTTTCTAATGCTTCCATTAGTTTTTTTTATAGTTTTGGAAGCTGTTTTCATATTGACATTGATTTTGTTTTTTGAAGGTAAACAAATATCTATTTTTGTCTTTATTTTGTATTATTTCCTTTTATCGATTATAAATTTAATTTATAGATAATAAAAAAGTGGCTTGTTTAAGCCACTTTTTTTATTTTTCTACTTTAAAGATATCATATTAAAGCCATTAATAATGCTCATTTTAGCCCTATAATGTTCTAATACTATCAACAGGTTGTTTTTTACTTGCAATATAAACAGGAATAAATGTTCCTATTGCAGCTATAACCATTGCACCTATGAAAATCATTAAAATATTAATGATATTAAAATCTAATAATACTAAATTAGCCGCATTAGCCATACTTTCATTTATAGCATCACATGATAATTTAGAGCCAATTACAGCTAGTATAATACAGATAATTGTTATTACACTACTTTCACAGAAGAATATTTTAAATAGATCTACTCCTCTAGCTCCTACTGCTCTTAAGATACCTATTTCTTTTGTTTTATTAGAAATAGATGATGATATAAAATTAAACAACATTAATGATGCAAATATTGCAACAACAATTCCAGTGATTAATAATGCTTTTTTTAGTGAATTTACCATTTCAATAAAAATAACAATATCTTTATAGATACTATCAGTCATTTCATATCTATATGAGCCATAATTTTTAAGCATTATTTTTACATCATCTTGACTAAAATTAGTTTTAGTAATTGCAGTATAATATTTATATTCATCTAATTTTTCATAATCAGTTTTCTTTTCAATATAATTAGATTCAGTATCATTATCATATGCATATGTATCAATAAATTCGTCACTTAAAATTATACTACCATAATAAGCTGAATGGTTATCATACACACCAATAATTTTTAATTCACCTTGTGTTGAATCATAGGTTTTATAATAAAAACTTAAATCCTCTATTACATTAATTGGCTTAACCTTATCATATACTTCATAAGAAACGCCATACGAATCTAAAAGCTCTTTTAATTTTTTATAATCTTCATTAGTATTTAAATTTTTTAAACAATTATATAATTTTTTTCCTTTGCTTGAATCAAGGTATAAATAAGCATTTGACCCTGCTATATCTAAATACCATCTATCAATTACTCCTTCTTTATAGATTGCGTCTAATTCAGAAAGATATGCATCATAATTATATGTTTTAGCTAATGCTTCTTGATCTATTAATTTTACTAATTCCTGAACCCTCTTATATGAAGAATCATTTTCATAATTAGGATTTTCCTTTTTTAATTGTATGGTAAAAATCTTTCTATATGTTAAATATAGGTTATATACAGATAAGAACTTATCATTATAATTATAATCAAACAAAGAATATAATTCATCATTTTCTTCTTTGGTTAATTCATCTTTATTCAATAAACTATAATAACGTCCACTATCAATATCAGCCAATTCAGGAATTAAATAAGAACGTTCAAGTATACCTTTAATCGTATCATCTTTTGTATTTTTAACATAACGTAAATGTGAATTATACATTGACTGTGGAATATAACATTCATCTTTTTTAGGTGTGATAAATGAAATATCATTTCCATCTAGATCTTTAAATGTAAAATCTGTGCCAAATCTTTTAATAATATTTGAATTGTAATATTCAATTTCACTTGTTTTAGATGGATTTCTTTTACAAATAGATTCTAGATAATTATCATAAGCAATTCCTTTGGCTTTAGCAGAAACCTTTTCATAATATTCTGTTTCTTTACTATAATTATACTTTATTGAATAATAGTCATAAAAATCACTACAAACAAAACCTAACAGATGAAATGAAGAATCCATGTAATCTTCAAATTTATCATTCAATGATAATATATATGAATTTGACTTTAAATTAGAATCTCGAAGTTCATCAAAACAACTTGGAATATTTCCAACATCAATAATAGCACTAATTGTTAATTCTTCCATACCAACATATGAATTTCTCATTGTTAAATCAGATTTAATAGTTTTTCCAATTAAATCATCATAAGTTTTTATATTAGAATCGGCATTTGCCAAACAATTATACATATATTTTGTAATAGCAATCTCATTTGTTTTATTAGGATAATTTCCTTGAATGATTCTAAAATTATTATCTTTTAAATAATCTTCATTCTTATCAATTAAACCACTTATTTCATTATATTTGTAATAATATCCATTTGGTACAAAATCATTGAAATTTAGCCTAAAATTAATAACACCAGCATATTTATTTTTATGATTAGAGTTTAATTCATCTAAATCTTTTTGATAAAAATAAGTTTGATTATAACCACTAAACGTATAACCTACTTCATCAACGTCATCAATATAATTATAGCAATGATTTATTTGATCATATTTATATTTTTTGCTTATTTGCTCATAATCATAATATGAATCTTTTAATGATTCACTTACAGAATAGCTTTCATCATAAAGCATCATAGTTGATGTTACACCAAAAGCTATCAATGCTGCCATTGTTAAAATAATTGTAAAGATTAATCTAATAGGTTTTGTTTTTAATGAAGAAGCTCCCATCTTAAATGCTTTTTTAAAAGGAAGATGAGATTTAACAAATTTAGTATCATTAGGATTATAATCTTTTGAATTAATTTCTTTTGTTTCTTCAAATATTTCTGATTTATTATTATCATTAATATGTAAAGCATTTTTTATTGTCTTAACATTTTTATCATTTGATGTTATAACAATTTCTCCATCCTTATCCTTTATTAAATCATATATTTTTTCTAAATCGTCTTTAGTTAATTTCTTAGGATTTTTAATAGATAATACATTATCATTTATAGCATTTAAATTATCATTTAAAACAGTAGGTTCCTTATGGACTTTACTTGTGTCTGAAATAATTTTTCCATCCTTTAATTCAATTATTCTATCGCCATAAATTTCAGCAAAATCTCTATCATGTGAAACAACTATAATAAGCTTTTCTTCTGATAGCTTTTTTAATGTATCAAACACTTGTTTTCCTGTATTAGAATCTAGCGCACCAGTTGGTTCATCAGCCATTATTATTTCAGGATTTTTAATTAACGCACGTGCTATAGCAACACGTTGTTTTTGTCCACCTGATAATGTATTAGGTTTTCTTTTAGCAAATCCTAATAAATCAACACTTTCTAATAATTCAGATACTTGCTTTTTATCATTTTTCTTACCTTGAAGTTCTAATGCTAAAGCTATATTTTGTTCTACACTAAATTCATTTAAAATATTATATTCTTGGAATACAAAACCAATAAATGTATTTCTATAAGAATCAAAATCAGAACCACTAAAGTCTTTTGAATTCTTTCCTTTAATTATTATTTCACCCTCATCAGGTTTATCTAATCCACCTATTATATTTAATAATGTAGATTTACCTGAACCAGATTTACCAAGAAGAAACACAAGTCCCTTTTCTTCAAATTTTATACTTATATCATCTAAGGCTTTAGTTTCTTTTCCACCCTTAGTTTTATAAGTCTTTTTTAAATTTTTTACTTCTAACATCTTTTTCATACACTCCAAACAGCATTAGTTATACATTTTATTGATGTTAAATTCAAGCAATTTTTGTAGAAAAAAAGTGGCATTACGCCACTTTTTAAAACTTACTATATTATTTATTCAATTTAGCCATGATTTCATCGCGCATAGCTTCATAGCCAGGTTTGCCTAGTAATGCAAACATATTCTTCTTATAGCTTTCAACACCAGGTTGGTTGAATGGATTTACACCTAATGTATATGCAGATACACCACATGCAAATTCGAAGAAGTAAACTAAATAGCCATATGTGTATGCTGAAATATTAGGGAATGTTACTCTAATATTAGGTACACCACCATCAACATGGGCAACCATAGTACCAGCCATAGCCATCTTATTTACATAATCCATTGTTTTGCCACTTAAGAAGTTTAATCCATCTAGGTTATCCTTATCTTCTTTAATAACGATATCCTCTTCTGGAGTTTCAACATCTAATACTGTTTCAAAAATAGTTCTTTCACCTTGTTGAATCATTTGACCTAATGAATGTAGATCTGTAGAGAATGATGCAGATGTAATCCAAATACCCTTGCCATCCTTACCTTCTGATTCACCAAATAATTGCTTCCACCATTCAGCTAAATAATTTAGTTTTGGTTCAAAGTTAACAAGCATTTCAATTTTTTTGCCACTTCTATATAAAGCATTTCTTACAAGTGCATATTTTAATGCATCATTTTTCTCTACTTCAGTTTCCATGTAGTATAAATATGCATCCTTTGCACCCTTCATCATTTCTTCAATATCAACACCAGCTGCAGCAATTGGTAATAATCCAACTGGAGTTAATACAGAAAATCTTCCGCCAACATCATCAGGTACTACAAATGTTTCATATCCTTCAGCTGTTGCTAAAGTCTTTAAAGCACCCTTTGCTTTATCAGTTGTAGCATAGATTCTGTTCTTTGCTTCTTCTTTTCCATATCTTGATTCTAGATATTCTTTAAAAATTCTAAATGCGATTGCAGGTTCTGTAGTTGTTCCTGATTTAGAAATAACATTGATTGAAAAATCCTTATCCTTCAAATATTCAATTAATTGCTTAGTATAAGTTGAAGAAATTTGGTTACCAACAAATATTACTTCTACACCTTCTTGATTGAAATATCTCTTTAACATTTCAATAGCTGATCTAGCGCCTAAATAAGATCCTCCAATACCGATAGCAACTAAAACTTGAGATTGTGCTTTAATCTTTGCAGCTGCTTCTTGAATTCTTGTGAATTCTCTAGCATCAAAAGATACTGGTAGGTCTAACCAACCTAAAAAATCATTTCCTGCTCCCTTTTTACTACGAAGTACTTCGTGAGCTTTAACTACTTCTTTTTTTACTTCCTCATAAAGCTTTGAATCAATAAACTTTTCTGTTTGAGAAACATCAAGCTTAATATAATTTCCCATTTTATTAAATTCCTCCTGTATTTTGTTACGCTAATTATATCATTAATAAGTGTAAAAATCTATTATTCAAACAGAATAAAAATAGAAAAACTATTATAAAAATGTTTTCAATAATACATTTAGAAAACACTATAAAATCATTCATTATAAAATTTGCGCTTTTTATTAATTATCAATGCGCAATTTTTGCGCTTTTTCTGAAATTACAATGCGCAAATTTAAAGTAAAACAAAAAGAAGACTATTATAAGCCTTCTTCAGTAACATTTCTAACTTCTAATACTTCAGGTACATTTTCAACTAGTAAAGCTTCAATACCGTCTTTTAATGTATAATCCATAGCCATACAGCCATCGCATGCACCTAATAGTCTAACATAAACAATTCCATCTTTAAAATCTACATATTCTAAGTCTCCACCTTCTGAGTTTAGATATGGACGAATCTTTTCTAAGATTCTTTTTATTTCTTTTACTACTAATTCATTATCTTCCATTTTATACTACCTACTACTTATTGTTTTGATTCTTATTATTGTTATTGTTTTTATTAAACTTATTTTTGTTATTTTGATTGTTTTGATTTTGTTTATTATTGTTATTATTTTGGTTTCTATTATTATTTTGATTATTTTGATTTTTATTATTGTTGTTATTGTTATTATTTATATTCTTATTTCTATTGAAATTATTCTTTCCAAAATCCTTTTTCTTAGAAGGGTCAAAATCAGCTGAACCTGATACATATGTTGTAACATTTTCTTCTTTTTTCTCTTCTTTAATTTCGTTTCTTCTAAAGCTATTTTCTTTAGAAGATGCTTGCTTATCCTCTTTTATAAATTCTAAGATATCAGCTGAAACAATTGGCTTTGGAATAGAATTAACTCTTTCAATATTTAATACAATATTAGCTTTCTTTTTAGGATTAGATTCTAATACTAATTGTTCCTTATCAAAAGAAACCTTTTGAAGTGGTGTAATATGAATATCAGATGTAGTTATTGTCTCTTTATTTTGATATTTATCAATTTCTTCTGGCTTTATTCTTTTTAGTAGATAATATGCACAGCCAATAGCACATGATGTTTCTAAATAATCATCAACATTACCTACAAAATCTGGGCCTTTTGGATCACTATTAAATCCCTTTAATCTTAAAATACCTGATGCGATATCTCCAACTAAATAAGGATATTTATCATAGCATTCTTCAATATATTTATCTATAAAAGCTTGTTCTTGCCAAGCATCTCTATAATTTCTTTCTAAGAAATATGTTCCCTTATCATTTTTAATAATCATAATAATCACCGTCTCTAATTATACTATAGGTTATAGCATTTATAAAGTTATTTATTTTCTAATAAATAATTATAAAAGCCTTCTAAACCTAATGTAATATCATCATAGGTTTCTTTAAAATTTCCTGTATACCAAGGATCTTTAATATCTCTTTTTAAATCAGTAAAATCTAAAAGCTTATAAACCTTTTTATCTTTATCAGCACCAATTATTCTTAATATATTATAAATATTCCATTCATCCATTCCAATTAAATAATCATAATTTAAATAATCAGATTTTGTTAATTGTTCTGCTTTCTTTTTAGAACAATCAATTCCTAATGAATTTAAAATCTTTTTAGTACCATAATGAACACCATTACCTATTTCTTCTGTTGATGTTGCCCTAGATTCAATTTTAAATTCATTAGCTTTATTCTTTTTATTTACCAAATCTATAAATAGATATTCTGCCATAGGACTTCTACAAATATTTCCATGGCAAATAAATAAAACCTTAATCATAATTAATCATTAGAAACAAGGCATACACATTCACATGCCATTGCTTCTCCTCTTCCTATAAATCCCATTTTCTCCCAAGTTGTAGCCTTAACAGATACTTGATTTAATTCTAGATTTAATAATGATGCTATACTTTCTCTAATTTCTTCTCTAATAGGAGAAATTTTTACATATTCAGCATAAATAGTTAAATCTAGATTATTAATCTTATAACCTAAATCTTTTATTCTTTGATAGCATTCAACTAAAATAATTTTAGAATCCATATTTAAAGTTTTATCACTACTGTCAGGATAGAATTTTCCTAAATCACCTAATGCTAAAGCACCTAGTAAGCTTTCAGCTATAGCGTGTAATACTACATCTGCATCACTATGGCCTAAAAGCCCTACATTAGATTTAAATTCCTTTCCACCTAAAAATAGCTTTCTTCCTTCTTGAAGCTTGTGAGTATCCCAAGCATGACCTATTCTAATCATTTGAAGTTCCTTCCTATTATTTTAGCAAGCTCATAATCAATTGGAGTTGTAATCTTAAATGATTCATCATTTGCTAAAATATAATTTATTTTAATATCTGGACGATATTTTTCAATTAATGAAATATCATCTGTTGCTTGAAAGTTATCAAGCTTTGCTTTCTCATAAACCTCTAAAAAGATTTCTTTAGATGCACATTGTGGTGTTGATGCCGCAATCAAATCATCTCTTTTTAAAGTTTTATATTTATCATTATCTTTTATTTTGATTGTATCTTTAACATTTAAATATGTTAAGATTGCTTCATTATTATTTTTTAATTCAATAATTTTTTCTATTGTAGTTTTATCAATAAACGCTCTTGCAGCATCATGAACTAATATATAATCACCAGTTGCAGCCTTTAATCCATTATAAACAGATTCTTGACGAGTCTCTCCTCCAATAACTAATTTTACGTTTTCTAAATTCATATTTGATATTTCATCATAATTATCTTTAGAAACAACTAAAATTAGCTCAAAATTGAAGCTTTTAAAGGTTTTTAAAGGATAAGTGAATATTGGTTTATCCTCTACCTTTAAAAGAGCCTTATTGATGTTTTTTTTCATTCTTTGGCCACGACCAGCCATTAATAAAACTACACTAATCATAAAAATCATCCTAAAAATATTTTATCTAATGTTAAATCAAATGAATCCATTTCAATTTCTAAATTTGATGCACTATTATAACAAATACCTATCTTTAAGCCCTTATAACCTTCTAGATATCTATCATAATATCCTTTACCATATCCAACTCTTTTTAAATCAGCTGATATAGCAACACAAGGAATTATAAAGCATTCTATTAAATCTCTTTCAATTGGAATTCCAATTGGTTCTTTTGTATGAAATGGTCCATCTATTAAATTACCATCATATTTAATAAATGATAATTCTTCTTTTGTTTTTGGTAAATAAAATTCTATATTCTTAAAATGATCTATTAAAGGCATTATATCTATTTCATTTCCTATAGGATAATAGATTCCTACCCTTTTAAAATCATTTAATATATTTGATTTAATTAAAGCCTCAATTACATTTCTTGAGGCTAAAATTATATTTTCTTTTTTTCTTAAATCTAAAGCGTATTTTCTTGCGATAGACTTATCCATTATTTTACATCCTTATAATATGCAAAATTAGATTTAAATTGTGGGTTAGATGCGAACTTTAAAGCCTTATAGGCATTAGAAAGACAGTTCTTATGACTTAATTCATCATCTACTGCTGAAATACCCATAAATACCTCACAATCAACCTCTTCAGTTGCATAGCTTGATTTAGAATGTAGAATTTTTTCACCATTATATAAATTATTCTTTAATATATCCATTTTACGGTAATCAGTAACAAAGGCAACAAATTCTAAGCCGCCAGTTCTATAGATTTGATTATCAGTAACAAAGTTTTGTCTAAAGAAATTAACATATTGAGCAAGCTGTAAATTACCGATAGCTCTACCGAATTTTTCATTAATTAGAGGTACTGATGCAATCTTAAATACAACAGCTTGGAATATCTTATCATCAGCTTCTAATTGTTTTAATCTTGCAAGCATTTCAGGCTCACCAGCAATTTGATCTAATAATGTTTGAGTCTTACTAAATCCATAATCATCTATTGGCATTATAATACCACATAATTCTTTTGTTTTACCTGATGATATCTTTTTACCACGCTCTTCAACATAGATATATGATGAACCAGTGTTAAAACGATATTTTAAATCATATTCAGAATTATTTGATGTCATTTTTTCTCTATATAAGTTGATATCTTCCTTATGAATTAATGAATAGAATTCATCTAAGCTAATATTATTTCCAGATAGGGATAATCTTTTAACTAATACATCATTAAACCAAATATATCCTTCTTCTAAATTAGCAAAATAAATACCTTCATTTGTTTTTTCTAAGATAGTAATAAATCTAGATCTTAAAATATCTAATTCTTCTGATGCTTCCTTTAAATCAGATTCCATGCCCATTAAATTTTCTTCTGATTTTTTCTCACCAATTAGAATTCTTCCTTGATATTTATCGCCTGAAAATAAAGGTGTTTCAATTAAATATAAGGCAATTTCTACACCTACTTCATTTTGTAGGGTAATTTCAACCTTATTCTTTGAACCCTTCTTAGCTTCCTTTGAATAATTTTGATAATATCTTTTGATATCATCCTTCAATAATTCTTCACCGTTTAAGCCAACAATACGATATTTTATTTCTAATGAATCAAAGAAGTTTTTACCAAATACATCATTTGCATGAGCATTTAAATCATTAAGCATAAGGCTTGAGATATTTTTAATTTTATCCTTCTTATCTAATACTACATAGAATTTATTTTCATCAATTGTTTTATTTAATTCTTCTTGATAATGAATAGCGGTAAATGAAAAATCAATTGTTGAAAATAGTAAAATCACAATAACAGCATCTAATGAAAATAGTACCCAATCAACTAGTTCTTTAGATACACTCTTTAACCATTCGGCAACACCTATTTCATTATACATAATTAAAATTCCTGTTACTAAGAATGTTACTATTAATGAAACAGTAATTTTTAATTTAAATAAATGATGCTTTGTTATTGATTGTTGAATTATTAAAATTAAAGCTACAACACTAAATATTAAAGCAATTAGTGGATGCTGAGGAAAAGAAAACATATTAACTCCTATTATGTTAAACTAAAAAGATATGATTTATAATAATACATTATACCTAGTATAACTAATGCGATAGCTACTAAAAATATAACCCACGCCTTTAACCATTTGTTAGTTGAAAGGCCTACGCCGTTTGATTTAATAATAATATTAAATGGGGCAACTATAAGTTCTAAAATAAATGTTAAAACACGTAAAAATTTCTTCATTTAAGCTGCCTCCTATCTTCCTAAGAATAAATTTAAATATTCTAGTAATTCATTCTTATTATCCATAACCTTCATGAAGCCTGCGTTAGCTACATGAACTGTACCTGTTTCTTCAGATACGACAATAGTTAATGAATCTGTGATTTCTGAAATACCAACTGCGGCTCTATGACGTGAACCAATTGTTTTATCTAATGATTCATCCTGTGTTAATACATAGTAAGCACCAGCACAGACAATTCTATTACCACGAATAATTACACCACCATCATGAAGTGGAGAATCCTTAATAAATATTTGTTCTAGTAATTCTCTTGAAATATCTGAGTTTAATAGAATGGCCTTTTCAGCATATTGGTCTAATGAGTTGTGTTGCTCAATTGTAATTAAGGCACCAACCTTCATTGAAGACATATGGAATACGGCATCAACGATTGCTTCTTTTGTTGCTTGAGTAGATGATACAATCATATCTGATTTTGTATCAGTTTTTCTACTAAATTCAAATAATTTTCTAAGCTCAGGAGCAAGTATAATTACACATATAATTAAGTAACCTGAAACTATTGGATAATAAACATCCTTTGATAAAGGAAGATTTAATTTATCCACAACAAAAAAGTAAATTACGTTTAAAAGAACACCTATTAATAATAAATTTAAAGCTTTACGATATTTAAATGAAACAAATAAAATAAAGCTAATTATTAATAAGGCAAAATAACCATCAATGATTATTTTTACCCACATATTAACGTTTAGATATTCATTTATAACCTCATACATTCGATTCATAAACATCACCTATAGTATATTATACTATAACTATTTATCAAATTAAATTTAAAAATAAAAAAAGACTTAGAATTTTATTCTAAGCCAAATATAAGAAAGGTTTGAAAGTATTAAAAATGGTGCCTCAGGGCAGGATCGAACTGCCGACACAAGGATTTTCAGTCCTTTGCTCTACCGACTGAGCTACCGAG